>Ga0209096_1000041_pt1 | contig 216600 bp, 161 predicted proteins | sample AD_UKC034_MetaG_FD_184407 | JGI IMG/M metagenome (GOLD analysis project Ga0209096, IMG submission 184407) | Active sludge microbial communities of municipal wastewater-treating anaerobic digesters from USA - AD_UKC034_MetaG (SPAdes) (version 2) | ecosystem: Engineered > Bioreactor > Anaerobic... | reverse complement strand
TTCTCTCCCGCAATGCCTGCATATAACAGTGCGCATGGACGTGTTTTTTTACGTCTACGCATTTTCTCCACTTTTGGTGGCATCATTTTATTTCAGGAAGTGGTACCGGTTTGGTTCAGGGCGGAAACCTACGGTTACTTCTGGTCTTCCTCGCAGAGCAGCACACACCGCGCGTGGTACTGGCTCCTGTAATATAATACCGCCAGCGTAGACCGGTACAACACCATCAAAGATTACGGGTTTTCTGTCCGCTGCCTCAAGGACATGCCCTGAGCGTAGCGAAGGGTCATCCCTGCAAAAGCAGGGATCAATTGATTGATTGATTCATGGAATTCCGCCGGAGGCGGAAACTGGATAAAATCAGGAAGGAAGTTCATAAAGAGCTTCAGGGAGACCGTTGAGAGGGACTTGTATAGCTATCACTCCACCTTACAGAGGATCGTTCATTAAATAACTTGCAGGGTTCATGCGGAAATCTGCACTGTTCATCAAATAAGTCAGCATATCATGATCTGACTTGTAGAATCCGTTGAAATTTCGTATATTCCCTGCCTGAACAACTTCAAATCTTCTTGTTATGAAACAACTTTACCTTCCTCTTTTACTGATTACTGGCACAATCCTGTTTTCCAAAGGACAATCCCTGATCCCCGATGTCGTTGCCAGCGCAGGGGATATCTTCACCGGTAAGCATAGTTCACTGGAATGGACACTTGGAGAGGTAACCATTGAAACCATTTCTTCCGAAACCAGCCTGCTGACGCAGGGATTTCACCAGTCGTATCTCCAGGTGCTGAAAGTCAATGCACCAGAGGATCCCCTGGTGAACGTACTGGTCTATCCTAATCCTGTGAACGACCTGCTGACCATCGAGATCACCACTGCAGAGAAAAATCCGCAGTTCAAACTCGAGCTATTCGATTTTGTGGGTCAGCGGATGCATGACCAGGTTATCGAAACGCAGACCCATAAGGAGCAGCTGGATGTAAGCAGTTTCAGCTCCTCGTTCTTTGTGCTGCGGGTCATCAACCTGAGATCACACACGACCGAATCATTCAAAATCTATAAAGTTAAATTCTAAGTCACCGCATCATGAAAAAAGTCATCCTTACATTCGTATTCACAGGGCTATTGATTTGCACCCTTGTTACAGCCCAGGTGCCTCAGGCCTTTAAGTATCAGGCAGTGATCAGGGACAAAGCGGGACAGGTACTGTCTGAACAGAACATTAATCTGCAAATTACAATCCTGCAATCCAATGCGAACGGGCCGGAAGTATACCGGGAAATCCATCCCGTTACCACCAGCGAACTGGGACTGGTAAACATTGAAGTCGGGCATGGCAAAGCACTTACAGGCAGCATGCCCTCTATTGATTGGAGCACCGGTAGCCATTTTCTGCGTGTGGAGATGGATCAGGCAGGTGGGACTGATTTTGAACTAATGGGTGTTTCGCAGTTACTTTCTGTTCCATACGCACTGTATGCCGAGAAGTCAGGAAGCGGGACGCGGGAAGCAGACCTGGATTGGGAAATCATCGGCAATGATGTGGTGACGGGTCATGGCAGCGGTTACCCAATTGGAAATGTTGGTATTGGCAATAATGCACCTGGTTCTCTCCTTTATGTCGCAAAGAACATAGGAGAGCCAATGATTACTATCCGTAACCTCGGAGGTGGCGGCGGGGCGACCTACTCAATGGTGGATGACCTGAGTGGAGCCAATTGGAAATTCAAGGCGACAACTTATGGTGGCTTTAAGATCAGAGATCAGGCCAATTCACTGGATGTTCTTACGATGGAACCTAACAGTGCGGCGAATACACTGTACATCAAGACGGGTGGCAATGTCGGTATTGGCAAGAATGCACCGGCAGAGAAACTGGATGTTACCGGCAGGGTGAGATCTGATCAGGGATTCAACGTCAATGGTACGAATGGTTTGAACGACACAATAAACCAGGTAACCGCTTATGACTTCGCAAATGAGAAACTGAAATACAGGACACTAATCTATACAGGTGGAATATTGACGTATACAAGTCCTGAATCGGGTTGGTTAAACTCAGTGGGTGATTTCATCACACCATTCGAATGTGGAAACCCATTCTGGGATGATCGTGACGGGCAATCCTATAATACGATCCTTATTGGCACGCAGTGCTGGATGGCGGAGAACATGAATGTGGGAAAAATGATAAATGCCACCACTTATGGATATCAACAAACGGACAATGATACAATCGAGAAATTTTGTTACAATAATGATATTAATTACTGCAATGTATATGGTGGCTTATACGAATGGAACGAAGCAATGCAGTATGTAATGACTGAAGGAGTTCAAGGTATATGCCCTAGTACCTGGCATCTTCCTACGGACGATGAATGGAAGATCCTTGAAGGCACCGTGGATAGCCAGTACCCAGTCGGGGACCCAATATGGAATACTCAGGGAGGGCGTGGTCTGGATGCAGGTGGCAACCTCAAGGAGACAGGGACAACCCACTGGGTTTCGCCTAATACAGGTGCCACTAACTCAAGTGGATTTACAGCTCTTCCTGGTGGGGGCCGCGGTGGTCCTACCTTCGATCTCTGTGGATGGCAAAGTAACTTCTGGTCCTCGTCATTAGTGCTTGGCACAGATTATGCCTGGTCCCGACGTCAGTTTTCGAGCTTAGCTCAAACAGATCGAAATGCTAATACCAAACCGAATGGTCTTTCTGTACGGTGTTTAAGGAACGATTAAAGTAATAAAACAATAATATAGGTCAATTTATAATGAAATTCACAATGAACAGAACAGTAATAACTTTATTAATATTCCTATTAACCACCGGACTTCTGCTGGCACAGGCACCGCAGGCCTTCAATTATCAGGCAGTGATCAGGGACAAGGCAGGTCAGGTTTTATCCAACCAGAACATCAGTCTGCAGGTCAGTATTTTGCAATTAGCTGCGAATGGTTCGGAGGTATACCGGGAGATCCATTCTGTTACTTCCAATGAACTTGGGTTGATCAATATTGAAATTGGTAAGGGTAAAAATCCCACGGGTACACTTTCCACTATCGATTGGGGCTCGGGGAGTCATTTCCTGAAAATGGAGATGGATATGGAAGGGGGAAGTCATTTTGAGCTGATGGGAGTTTCCCAGCTATTATCAGTCCCTTATGCCCTGTACGCTGAAAAAGCAGGTAGCAATGACCGGGAAGCAGACCTGGACTGGGAAATCATAGGCAACGATGTGGTGACGGGTCATGGAGGCAGTTACCCGATCGGGAATGTCGGCATCGGGAACAATGCACCAGGATCTCTGCTTTACGTTGCAAAGAACACAGGTGAGCCAACCATTACGATCCGCAACCTGGGAGGTGGCGGTGGTGCTACGTACTCAATGGTGGATGACCTCAGTGGGGCGAACTGGAAGTTCAAGGCGACGACCTATGGTGGATTCAAAATACGTGACCAGGCCAATGCGCTTGATGTGCTGACAATGGAGCCAAATAGCGCGGCGAATACGCTTTACATAAAAACGGGTGGCAATGTCGGCATTGGGAAGAATCCACCGGCAGAGAAGTTGGATGTTGCCGGAAAGATACGATCTGATCAGGGATTCAACGTCAATGGCACAAATGGCCTATACGATACGACAAATCAAGTGACGGCTTTTGACGCAGTCAATGACAAGCTAAAATACAGGACTATTATCCACAATGGTGGTATCCTGATCTATTCAAGTGCCGAATCGGGGTGGGTTGATACTGTTATTGATTTCATTTTACCACCCTTCGAGTGCGGGGACATACTGTTTGACAGCCGTGACGGGAAGACCTATGCCACGGTATTGATCGACACCCAATGCTGGATGGCAGAGAATCTGAATATAGGAACCAAGATCAACAGCACCCAAAGTGGATCTCAGCAACAGGACAATGGAACCATTGAAAAGTACTGTTACAACAACGATGAAGCGAACTGTGATATTTACGGTGGCTTATATGAGTGGCCGGAGGCGATGCAATATGCAGTAACACAACGTTCACAGGGAATATGTCCTGTAGGCTGGCATGTCCCGTCCGACAGTGAATGGAAAACCCTTGAGGGTTCCGTTGACAGTCAGCATCCAATGGGGGATCCTGAATGGAACCAGGTTTCGTGGAGAGGATATGATGCTGGGGGCAATCTCAGAGAAACGGGGACAGATCATTGGACCGGGCCCAACAATGGCGCCACGAATTCCAGTGGATTCACAGCCCTTCCTGCAGGAATACGTGGTGGCGGTGGAGATTTTTTTGTCCTTAATAGCAGTTGTTACTTTTGGAATTCCACATCCGTCGACACCACTGAATCTTGGAACAGACACTTAACTTCGATTAAAAATAACGGCGTTTTCCGGGGCTATTACCCTTTGGAGTGCGGAAAGTCCATTCGTTGCCTTAAGGATTGCTTACCAGCTCCTTCACAAGCTGATGCAGGGCCTGATCAGCTGTATATTCCAGGAACCATAATAACCCTGGCAGGTAACATTCCAGATTCAGGTTCCGGACTCTGGCAGATTGTAAGTGGGACCGGTGGAGTTCTTGTAAATCCTTCAAGTCCGACCAGTGAATTTCAGGGTCTGGCAGGAATGGAGTACACACTTATCTGGACGATCAGTACGATCTGCGGAAGTACAGAGGATATATTATTAATTAGTTTTATGGCAGAAACCGGACAACCATGTCTGGGTATACCCACTGTGACCTGGGGAGCCCAGGTGTATAATACGGTGCAGATTGGTACGCAATGCTGGTTAAGGGAGAATCTTAACTTAGGCATAATGATCCCCAGCACAGCCGGTGGTTCCCAGCAAACGGATAACTCAATTGTTGAGAAATATTGTTATGGTAACAATCCATACTACTGTACCATCTATGGCGGACTTTATGAATGGCCGGAAACGATGCAGTATGTGACGACGGAAGGTGCACAGGGTATTTGTCCACCTGGTTGGCATATTCCAACAGACAATGAATGGAAGATTCTTGAAGGTACGGTGGATAGCCAATACCCTGTTGGAGATCCGGAATGGGATGGCATAGGGTTAAGAGGGCTGGATGCAGGCGGTAATCTCAAAGAAGAAGGAACAACGCATTGGTATTCACCGAACGAAGGGGCCAACAATTCCAGCGGGTTCACAGGTCTTCCAGGGGGCAACCGCATCAACAGCAATGGGGGCTTCAGCTACCGTAGCTTTCACGGTTTCTTCTGGTCATCAACTCATTTAGGTCCACCCCTTGCCTGGTACCGAAGGTTGACATTCGATAGTGATGACGTAGAAAGACTCGGGGAACCTAAAGAATTTGGATTTTCCATCCGTTGCATCAAGGATGCCAATTAGGGCACCGATAGAAAGGAACGGATTAACTATAATTCACATTCACAATGAAAAGAATAATTCTCTCTTTCATATTCACATTCACCGCCGGACTTCTTCTGGCCCAGGTGCCACAGGCATTCAAGTACCAGGCCGTGATCAGGGACAAAGCCGGACAGGTTCTGTCCAACCAGGAGGTCACACTGCAAATCACGATCCTGCAATCCCATATGAATGGCCCGGAGGTATACCGGGAAATCCATTCCGTTGCGACCAGTGAACTGGGATTGGTAAACGTTGAGGTCGGGCATGGCAAAGCGCTTACAGGCAGTTTACCCGCCATTGATTGGAGCACCGGCAGCCATTTTCTGCGTGTGGAGATGGATCAGGCAGGTGGAACTGACTTGGAACTAATGGGTATTTCACAACTATTGTCTGTCCCATACGCCCTGTACGCTGAAAAGTCAGGAAGCGGGACGCGGGACGCAGACCTGGATTGGGAAATCATCGGCAATGATGTGGTGACGGGTCATGGCGGCAGTTACCCAATTGGAAATGTTGGCATTGGCAATAACGCACCTGGCTCGCTGCTTTATGTGGCAAAGAACATGGGAGAGCCAATGATTACTATCCGTAACCTGGGAGGCGGTGGAGGTGCAACGTATTCAATGGTGGATGACCTGAGTGGAGCCAATTGGAAATTCAAGGCGACTACTTACGGTGGATTCAAGATCCGTGATCAGGCAAATTCACTGGATGTGCTTACGATGGAACCAAATAGCGCTGCAAACTCCTTATATATTAAAAGTGGAGGCAATGTCGGTATTGGAACTTCAAACCCTGATAATTCGGCGCTTGTGGAATTATCTTCGACATCGAGGGGATTTTTGCTCCCAAGGATTGCATTGACAGCCATCAGCTCGAAAGATCCAATAACAAATCCTGCTGTAGGTTTGCTCGTTTATAATACTGAAACTGCTGGTATTCCTCCAAACAATGTAATACCTGGTTATTATGGCTGGAATGGCTCGAAATGGATTTCAGTAGCTGCACCACCAGGGATTCAGACTGGTGAGATGTTATATTGGGATGGTGTTCAATGGATCAGTCTATCACCCGGGCCAGAAGGGAAAACCCTGACGATTTGTGATGGTGTTCCAATCTGGGGATCCTGTCCAAACATACCTTTGGTTTCCACTTCTGATGTTGCAAAAATATCCCTAAGTTCTGCATTAATCGGTGGAACTGCAGATATGGAGGGAGAGTTAGAGATAACAGAAAGGGGAGTATATTGGAGTGTTCAGACAAATCCGGAGATAACAGGTGTCAAGATAGCCATTGGAGAAGGAACAGGATCATTTTCGCACCATCTTACCGGTCTCGCACCCGGGACCTCTTACTATGTAAAAGCCTTCGCTATGAGCGATAGTGGAATATCTTTCGGTAGTAATAGGAAATTTACAACTCTGACTGACCTTGTTCTTGATAAGATTTCAGGCTACGTTCAAAAAGGACCATTTATCAATGGAACCTCCATTGTTATGTTCGAACTGGATCCTATTGATTTACATCAAACGGGTGAGTCATACACTACTCAAATCAAGAATAACAGAGGGTTATTTGAAATTGACAATTTACTTTTAAGTTCAAATTTTGTTGAGTTTTCGGCCAATGGTTACTATTACAATGAGGTAAACGGATCCATTTCCCCCTCTATGCTCAACCTTTTTACTATTTCTGACATCTCAGATCTTTCTCAGATCAATGTTAATATTTTGACTCATTTGGAAAAGAGCCGGATTGAATATTTGTTCGAGCATGACAGCAGTTTTATTATAGCGAAAAAACAAGCACAGCAAGAAATTCTGGCCATTTTTGGAATGGAAGATATCGAGATTGATGATTCTGAAACATTGGATATTTCTGTCGATGGTGAAGGGAATGCAATTTTGATAGCTATTTCGGTAATATTACAGGGCAACAGAACCGTTGGAGCGTTGACTGAATTGATGGCAAATATCATCACCGACATACGCCCTGACGGTATCCTGGATGATCAAGGCATATTGGCATCTCTCAGAAACTCCACCCTTGCCCTCGATTTGAATCAAATCCGTTATAATCTGGTCTCGAGGTATCAGTACTTAGGTGTAAGTGCTACTATCCCCGATTTTGAGACCTATGTGAATTTGTTTCTTGCAAGCACAGGCACAGAACCGAGCGCTGTGACATCTTCGGCCACAAATATAACGACTTCAACAGCATTGCTAAATGGCTTGGTTGACCCAGGAAGTGATTCTACTACTGTAATTTTTGAATATGGGAATACTCCCGAACTTGGACTATCAACAACTGCTGAACAGAATCCAGTGATAGGCAGCACACAAATTCCCGTTTTTGCGACAATAACCGGTCTCGATCCCGGTACGACCTATTATTTTCGAATTACCGCTGAAAACGGATATGGCTCGAGCATTGGGGAAATAAGCATTTTCAACACAACAATTACGAGCTTCAGCGGAACCGTTCAGGATTTTGACGGGAATATCTATCAAACGATCGGCATTGGTTACCAGGAATGGATGGCTGAAAATCTTAAGACTACGCATTATCAAAATGGTGTTGCGATTAATTCGACCTGGAACTCGCCCGAAGGATCTTATTGCTGGTACAATAATAATATTGACTACAAAAATGCCTACGGTGCACTTTACAACTGGTTTGCGGCCACGAATGAAAACGGACTCTGCCCTGAAGGATGGAGAGTGCCATTCGACAGCGACTGGTCACAACTCGTTTCATATCTCGTTGACAATTATAACATAACAAACAATAATAATGATCCGAACGGAGTCGGTAATAATCTAAAATCCTGTTTGCAAGCAGTCGGCTCACCAGTGGGGGAAGAATGCAATTCTTTGGAACACCCCCGATGGGAACCCAATGTAACCCATCATGGCAACGATAATTTCGGCTTTTCAGGCCTGCCTGGAGGTTATCGTACAGGTGAATTTAGTTATGTTGGCATGAGTGCTGGCTGGTTGTCCACTACTATTTCTAATAATAGTTATATATGGAGTCGCATGTTATATTATGATGATGGTAGCATAACCAGAGACCAGAATTTTAATAACACTTTCGGGCTGTCTGTCAGGTGCCTTAAAATTGATCAGGGAAGTGGTGGTACATCAGATATCAGTACAGAAGATGTATCAGTAATAACCAGCAATTCAGCTGAATCCGGTGGTGATATCACGAGTGACATTGGAATTAATGTTATTGCAAGAGGGGTGGTTTGGAGCACTGGACAGAATCCCACTATTTATCTTAATCAAGGAATAACGCAGGATGGATCTGGCTCAGGTACTTTTACATCATCCCTGACTGGACTTTCTCCATTTACTACTTATTACGTCCGGGCTTACGCTTCAGACACTTCAATCACTATGTACGGTAACCAGGTCAGTTTTACAACACTGCCTGAAATTGATTATGGGGCAGGAGTCACTGACGTGGATGGCAACTCCTATGTCACGGTCATCATTGGTGATCAGGAATGGATGGCAGAAAATCTGAAAACTACATTGTATCGCGATAGTACTCCCATCGGCACGACCTGGTATATAGACCAAGATGCCTACTGCTGGTATATGGACAATTCCAATTACAAGAATGCTTACGGGGGCTTGTATAACTGGTTTGCTGCGACCAATTCTCACGGACTTTGTCCTCAGGGATGGAGGGTGCCTTTCGATAGTGATTGGGAGCAACTTATTCATTATCTTATGGTTGAATATGGGTACACAAACGATGATGACGATGCTAATGGAGTTGGAAACAAACTGAAATCATGCAGGCAGGCAGGGACTTCACCCCTTGGTGGAGATTGCAGTGTATCTGAACATCCCCGCTGGGAACCCCATGACATCCATTACGGAAGCGATTTCTTCGGATTTTCAGGACTGCCTGGAGGTTTTCGGCAAGGTGAATTTTACAACCTTGGTATGAGTGCTGGCTGGTTGTCCACTACTATTTCTAATAATAGTTATATATGGAGCCGTATGTTGAATTATGACCAGGGAAGTATGACCAGGGACCAGGGATTTAATAACAATTTCGGGCTGTCAGTCAGATGCATAAAGGAGTGATCGAATCCCGACGACTTCGGACTACTGGTCTTCAAACCAGGCCACCTGCTTTCAGTAAACCAGGCTGATCATCGTCATATTCCCGGTGGTTCGGGTCGTAATGATCCCATCGTCCTGCAGCCTCTGTATGAAGACATAGGTATTTTTCAGCGGCCACCCCCAGTCCTCTGCCAGTTCACGGTACGATGTCGACGTTTCGCCTGTTTCCTCTTCAACCCAGACACCATCCTTGTTCAATTCCATAGGGTGATGCGTACACCTCTTGATCAGGTCGAAGAAAGCGCCGAGTTCCGAGAAAGGGCATTCACCAAGTTCTGCCATGCGGTATCCTTCCCGGAGCAATTTCACCGTGTCGGGGGTGGTGGCAGCTGGTCAGGTGGCAGGTAGGGCTCGGAAAGGTCGTACAGCACCGTGAAGGCGACCACAGAATCGCGACCGAAATGCAATTCTACCCGGCCTCCGCTGAAATCACCCCTGCACCACCACGCGTATGAACCTGTTCCCAACGCGCCGACAGTGACCGCCCGTGTCATTTGAGTCTCATTCTGAGAAAAGTAAAATTTCTCTGCCTGCAGGGTGTAGATCTCAGGCGACATGTATTCCAGTCTGGCCCTGTGTCCTGCCAGCTCCCTGAAGTGTGTCGTCCAGTCCCATGCGCTCCCGTGACTAAAAACCGTATCCGGTGCAAAAGCGATAAGAAGCGACTCCCCCTGGCGAATTGCATACGGCAGTTTGACCTTCAGCTCCTCCTGGGTATAACTGCGGGAGTAACGGCTCTCAGGAAACTCGTTCAGAAGCTCCTGCCATATCTGAGCGACTGCTGCATCCGTAATGACCTGGTCACCATGCGATTCCCTGATGACTTTTACTTGGGAACGTATGGCCTTTTTACCTGGAGAACCACATCCTCCAAGAATAATAAATCCAGCAAGAAAAATAATGGTGATTGTACGGGCCATGGTATGCTGGTTTGTGCAAATAAAGATTTTATTCCGTGCCCAGCATTTGATCATATTAAAATATTCGATCCGCCCCAGGAGAAAACGATTCGTATGAACAAGGCAGACCTTCCGTTTGGATCGTACAATATAGAGGTCTGGTTTCCTGGAGAACGCAAAGTGGTAAAAAAGACCATTATCTTCTAAAAAAGCTGCAAGCTGCAAGTTACAAGTTACAAGCTGCAAGCTACAAACCTTTTAAAGCTTTGCTTTATTTCTCCTCTCTCCTCTCTCCTCTCTCCTCTCTCCTCTATTCCTCTTCATACACCGTCATATCCCCAAGGCACATCCATTTGCCGTTCTCCCTGACGTAGAACTCCGTGTACTTGCCGCGCATGTTCGTCACGGTCTTCTCTGCCCCGGCCGTTATGGACAGCGTGAAGTGAAAATAATAGTGCACCACTGCTGCATTTTCCACCACCGCGATCCGTGCGGGATTGATCATGCAGTCCATGATCTTCCAGGTATCCTTCAGGGGCTGGAACATCTGTATCGCCTGGTCTTTGTTGATCGGCAGCGGTTCCGTTGTGGACCATCCCTGGTATTTTTCGTGGAATGGGATAGGTGACGGATCAACGTGGCCGGCTTTCAGGTTATCCCAGTAGTTTTCGACTACCTGCCATACCTCCTTCTGCGCCGTAGTCCATTCCTGGGCGAACAGAGAGGTGGTGGTCAGGAGGAACAATGCAACACATGCAAATCGAACTAGTGTTTTCATGATGTGATAAGTTTGGATTGAAGGACGAAAGTACTAAAAAAGGCTGCATACTGCAAGCTATACGTTTTTTATTAACACTCCTGCTGAGTGTAAAGGTCAAATCATATAAAATGATAAATTTTCATCAGGCTATTTTTTCTTCATTTTATTTTATATTTGTCCTCCACCCTCTTACATTGTATTTTCGGTCACTGAATAATCATTAAACCATTATGTGATATACGCAACATTTTACACCTCAGCGCTATGCGTTATGCTTCTTCTTTGGTCGGGCAGCCTGTTATCCCAAACAGTGTCTCCTGAAAAAGTCATTACGCCGATAGGATTTGACATTTCCCCAAAACTGAGCGACCTGGCTCCTATTCCCCCCGGTTATGTGGACCAGCGTTAAACAGTACGCTATGGAATGGATTCACTGGCCCCTGGAGCGGCACTAACGACGGTGATCCGATCGTGCTGTATGATCAGTATGCCGACCGTTGGATCGCCTCGCAGTTTGCGTTGCCCAACTAGCCTTCCGGCCCGTTCTATGAACTGGTGGCCGTATCCCAGACAAACAATCCGACCTCGTGGTCGTGGACATATAACGGAGGTACACCGGATTCCAAAACTGTCGACCGGCACATCACCGTGGTTCCGGCAGGGAGTTACTGTGAATCGCACAGTACAAGCAATGCCGTGGAATGGATTAAAAACGTGGTAGTTGGCTCATTCTCCAATCCATCAGGTGCCTCGTTGTATTCTGATTTCACCGGTCTGACGGTAAACCTGAGCCCGGGCTCAGCATACAGTTTTACACTGCCTCCCTTTACAACTTCCCAGCGGAATTTCTGGAGGATCTGGATCGATTTCAATGCAGATGGAGATTTTGATGATTCAGGCGAACAGGTCTTTGCCGCAAACAACAAAAAAGGCAACGCCACAGGAACGATCACCATGCCAGCCACTGCCTCGGGACAGACAAGATTGAGGGTCACGGAAAAGACTGGAGGCTCCCCCACGTCTTGTGAGGTTTTCACCAACGGCGAAGTGGAAGACTATACCATGAGCTTTGCCAGCGGACCGGTCTCTGCAACCATGCAAAACAAGCTTATGCTTGAACTATACCCCAATCCTGCCTCCGACATGCTGAACATCGTACTGTCAGGCCATGGTGAAAAGGTCAATATCAAAGTAACTAATGCCTTTGGACAGGTCATCGATGATTTCAATGTGACGACGGACAGGACATCGCTGAACCTGAACAGCTACCTGAAAGGCATCTACTACATAGGTGCAGACGATGGGAGCCAAACCACACTGAAAAAGTTTATCAGAGAGTGAGATACCGCCTGGAGATGACAACATGCATTTAAAGGGCCTAATGCGCGAAACCCATCTCGTCCAGGATGAATCCTGCATGGCCGAATTTCTCGGTCACAAAAAGCACATAGCGGATATCCGCCGTTATGGCACGCTGTAGCTCGTAGTCGTACTGCCAGTCACTGATCAGGTCCCCAGGTGAACCGCATGGTGCCGTCGGCATCCGGATAAAGGGTGCTGCCTTTCCATTCGTACAGGGCATCGATGTATTCCTTCCGGATGCTGGTGACGTTGGCGGCAAACGACTCATTGGCCCTGCTGATCTCTTTGGAAAGCGAGTAGAGATTCGCAACCAGGTCGATAAAGGGATCATCCAGCGCCTCCAGTTCTGCGGATGATTTTCCGAAGAGGCTTCGCGCGTACCCCAGGTCGTTCAGCCGCGATGATTTGTATGCTTCATCCACGAACTGCTCCAGCGTTTTCGACCGGTCATTGAATAGATGATCAAGCCCTGCTATTCGCTATCCCGGCGGCAACGCCATGGCCTTCTTCAATACACGCAGCAGCAACTCCTTATCCACAGGTTCATAATAGTTCATATAAGTGTACTGCAGGTTGTTGATGGATTCCTGGATTGCGCTTTCATCCAGTCCGGGTTGTCGCTCACTTTCAGGTTTTTCCAGTTCTTTGACAAGCAGGTAAATGGTTGCCGCCACGCCCAACTGTATGCCAGAAAGACCCTGAATGGTTCCGAAAACATCGTCACGTTCTCTTGTTTTCTCAAGAATAAGATACTGATCCTTCTCCTTGTCGATGATAGTGCCATATTTATTCCTGGTTTCCGGATCACTGTTGGCCCATTTTAAAAACGCATTCTCGAAATCCAGCTTTTTCTGAAGGAAGTCCGTTTTCTCAAATCCCGCCACCTTTCCCTCGTAGTTTTTCAAAACATTTGACAGGCCAGCCCTCAGGCTTGCCACCTTCAGTTTTCCTGCAGGATCATTTTTCGTTTTCTCATCAAGTATGCCGATGACCTCTGTGTATTGTTGAATGGTGGATGGATAATTGTATTTGAAATTCCACGCTACGGAGTTGGAAGATCGGTAACGCGTGGTAAATCTGGGAAATCCGATAATGAAATTAAAATCGCCGTCCTTCAGGTCATCGTTTGCCACTTTGAACCATACTTTTGGCTGGTAAGGAACGTTTTCAGCACTGTATTCCCTGCCCGTGCCGTCAGGGGCGACATAAACGCGCAGGAATGAGAAATCGCCTGTATGGCGCGGCCACATCCAGTTGTCGGTCTCTCCGCCGTATTTTCCAATTGAAAGAGGAGGTGAATAAACAATCCGGATATCTTTGAACTGTTTATAAACATAAAGCATGTACTGTTTCCCATTGTACAGCTCCGATACCAAGGCGCGCACATCTTCTTTCCCTTTTTCAAGTTTATCGGTCATACCGGCGATCTCCCGGTTGATGGCCTGATCCCTTTCCACAGGATCAGCAATGCCTTTGCCTGCAGCACTTACTTCTGCCGTGACATCCCTCATCTCCGTCAGCAACAGTGCACGGTAACCGGGAGCCTGGATTTCATCCGTTCGATTCGCGGCCAGGAATCCATCCGCAAGGTAATTGCTGCTGACACTCGATGCCCGCTGAAGAGCCGTGTAGGCAACATGATGGTTTGTCAACAGTAATCCTTCAGGTGAGACAAAAGAAGCCGTACCTCCTCCCAGCTGGACGACTGCATTGCAAAGGCCTGACAGGTTATGACCGAAAAAGTTCGCACACATCATGCCATCTATAATAATGTATTGATTATAAATTAGTTATAAATAAAATTACTGATAGTAACCCCTTAGCAAGTGTCTGGTTCCTTAACAATGATTGATCGTAAATGAGCATTGGATACCACGGCAATCGGCAATCGGCAATCGGCAATCGATAATCCCTATGGGACAATTTATGAACCCTCAAATAATTCTATAAATATTACTTGTCCGTAATTGGTTAATTCATTATATTCGACGCGAAATTTCGTTTCTTAACCCTAATGCAAAAATCATGAACCGACATCTGCCTGGCGCCATCCTATTGATGATGGCTATCCTGATTTTACCCGGCCAGAACAGGGCCGCATTATCTGATGCAATTCCATCAGCTGAATTCACGGAATATTCTTTTTTAACACCTGACGTTCCATCCCCTCCGGAGGAAAGTGAAGTGTTGTGCGCAGATGTTAACGAAGATGGGGTAGTCAATGTGCTGGATATCATTTTTATGGTGAACTATATCATGGGAAACGATCCTCATCCATTCAACGAGGACGTCGCTGATGTGAATGCTGATGGATGGATCAACGTATTGGATATCATTTCAATGGTGAATATCATCATGCAGGTGCCGGGTATTCCCTGCAGCTGTGTTGCACCGGTTCTCTATGAAGGTCAGACCTATAGTACGGTCCAGATCGGTGACCAGTGCTGGCTCAGGGAGAACCTGAACGTGGGCACGATGATCAACAGCACCTCAGCTGGGTATCAGCAACAAGACAATGGCATCATTGAAAAGTACTGTTTCGGAAACAATGAGGAGAACTGCGCAATATATGGCGGTTTATACGAATGGCCGGAAGCAATGCAGTATGTTTCCGATGAAGGGGCTCAGGGTATTTGTCCTCCCGGGTGGCATCTCCCATCAGATGGTGAATGGTCTAATCTGAATGTGTTTTTAGGAGGCTCAGCAGTTGCCGGCGGAAAAATGAAATCCACCGGCACGATTGAAGCGGGCACGGGCCTGTGGCACACTCCCAATGCAGGTGCAACCAATGAAAGTGGATTCACGGGGTTTCCAGGGGGATACCGGGATGCTGGCGGTGTCGATTTTGGCCTCCTCGGAACCTATGGTTTCTTTTGGTCATCCACACAGTCAGGTACAAACAGCGCGTGGCTTCGGTATCTTGCCACCGACGATGCCACCCTGTACCGTGTCGACAACTCTTTTGATAACGAATGGAGTGGATATTCCGTACGCTGTATCAAGGGCTGCTGGCCTGAACCCACACAGTCGGATGCAGGACCTGACCAGCTTGATATCCAAGGCACTTCTGTTATGTTAGCAGGCAACACCCCTGAATATGGCACAGGTCTGTGGGAGGTGCTGAATGGAACAGGCGGCACGATCAATGACCCTTCAAGCCCCTCCAGCCAGTTCCAGGGTGCAGCAGGGAGTGAATATACGTTGTCGTGGACGATCACCACCGCATGCGGAAGTTCGTCCGACCAGGTGGTGATCAGCTTTATTTCCGGAGGGGGATTCTCCTGCGGCGATCCGCTGGTCGATGAACGCGACGGGCAATCCTACGCCACCGTCCCGATCGATTTTATGTGCTGGATGGCCGAAAACCTGAATGTAGGAACAATGATCGCCAGCACTTCAGGAGGTCAGTTGCAAACCAACAACCAGATGATCGAAAAGTACTGCTACGATGATGATCCGGCCAATTGTATTACCTACGGAGGACTGTATGAGTGGAACGAAGCCATGCAGTACCTGACAACGCCTGGAGCGCAGGGCATTTGCCCGGTTGGGTGGCACATCCCCACCGAAGGGGAGTATGATATGCTTGCCAATGAATTAGGCGGAGAAGCTGTGGCCGGAGGAAAAATGAAATCCACCGGAACAATAGAGGATGGGACAGGGCTGTGGTACGAGCCCAACGTGGGAGCTACCAATTCCAGCGGTTTTACGGGCCTGCCACATGGTTACCGCGACGCTGGCGACGGCAGCACCTGGTCGCTGGGATACTACGGCGACTACTGGACCTCCTCGCAGTACGATGCTGACAACGCCTGGTACCGTGCCCTGGAAAACGATTGGGCTGACCTGGATCACTCGGACTATGACAAGAATGGTGGTTCGGCCATAAGGTGCATCAAAAGTTGCTCACCCAGCCCCACACCGGCAAATGCCGGACCTGATCAGCATGGATTGCCCGGAACTTCTACCTCCCTGGCAGGCAACACCCCTGTTGAAGGTACAGGGATGTGGCAGATCATCAGCGGTGATGGAGGGACCCTGGCCGATCCCACCAACCCCACCAGCGGATTCCAGGGACAACCCTGCACGATCTATACCCTTTCCTGGTCCATCACCACGGTCTGCGGAACATCCTCCGACCTGGTGGCAATCAGCTTCGCCCAGGAAGGAACATTCACCTGCGGGGATCTGCTGGAAGATTGCCGCGACGGACAATTCTACGCCACGGTGCAGATCGGTGATCAATGCTGGATGGCCCAAAACCTGAACACCGGCACAATGATCTACAGCAATGACGGCGGACAACTGCAAACCGACAACCAGGTGATTGAAAAATTTTGCTACGACAATAATCCGGCCAACTGCGACACCTACGGCGGACTGTACGAATGGTATGAAGCCATGCAGTACCAGACTGCCGAGGGAGTGCAGGGCGTCTGTTCCTATGGCTGGCACTTTCCTACCGACGGAGAATTTACAGAGCTCACGGATTATCTGGGGGGAGAAGCAGTTGCCGGGGGTGCCATGAAAGCCACGGGCACTATTGAACAGGGAACGGGCCTCTGGCACGAACCCAACACTGCCGCCACCAACTTCAGCGGATTCACGGCGCTTCCATCCGGTTACCAGGATCACTGGGATGGCATTTTCGTTGATTTGGGATATTATGGCGAGTATTGGACATCAACGCAATATGATTCGGATTACGCCTATTACAGGGGGCTGTTCAATGACGGTGCAGAAGTGTACCGCTCTGACTGGTACAAAGAAGGCGGATCAGGAATCCGCTGCATCCGCGACTGCACCCCCCAGCCCACCCAGGCCAATGCCGGACCCGACCAGATCCTCATGGGCGTGACTTCCACTGCACTTCAAGGGAATATACCCATCTTCGGCTTAGGGGAATGGGAAATCGTTGAGGGATACGGGGGAATCATTTCAAACCCAGCTAATCCGTTCAGTACCTTCCAGGGCCAGGCAGATGTTTTCTATGTCCTTTCCTGGACGATCACTACCATCTGCGGTAGCTCAACAGACCGGGTGAGCATTTACTTCAGCAGCTGCACGAACGAAATCAATGAATATACCTATGAGGATCTCACCGATCCATATGCGTACGAATATGACTCCTGGACCGACATCGGCTGGGCAGATATTTCAGTGCCCACCAATGAAAATATCGTGGTTAGTTGTATCCTGGTCACCGCTGCACAGATCTGCTCCGATGAATGGCCGGATGAGGTTTATCTGTTCCTGAAATCACCTGCCGGCACCACTGTGCAGATCTGGCAGGGATTTGCTGATAATGGCTGCACGAACGACTTCACCTTCACCACCGATGCCTTTGACGGAGAGACTTCCGGAGGTCAATGGCTGCTATATTTCGAGGACCTCTACGGTGACGGAGGAGGAACCTGTGTCGGAGCAAAGCTGTATGTCGGGCACTGATCCCCAACACTGCGGATTGCGCAATGGTCCATCAAGCGATCATCCATGATCTCTGACACCCCTCATCATACACGGGGTAAAACAGGTTTGTCGGATCCATTCGCCTTAACAATGCTTTTTTTCCTGAGTTGATTCAGGAAAATGTTTATCTTTGCTAAAATTTTCAGATTTAAGAAACAGTGCTCTCACTTGCTAGTAAACCGTCACTTATAGTATAGTCCTGCTCTTTTTTTTAAATCCATCGAAATCAGAACAAATGAATTGTATTGACGGTGATTTCCCTTTGAACGGGAAAGATCTTCATTCTTATGGAAACCGGTTCAGTGCAAACTTTAAATCACATCCTAAAATCTACAAATCATGGCAAAAGGAAAAGTAAAATGGTACAATGAAGCCAAAGGTTTCGGCTTTATTGAATCGGAAGAGGGCGGAGATGTATTTGTTCACCGCACAAGTATCGTGGGTGGAACTGATCAGCTGCAGCCCGATCAGGTTGTTACCTTCGACGTTAAGCAGGATGAGAAAGGTCCGGTGGCCATCAATGTAAAACCAGTGAATTGAACCTGAACGACTTATAACAAATCAGCACATCCCCCTGAGACTTTCCTTCGGTCTATCAGCGTAATCCTTAATAATCAACTTTCATTACTTGACGGCTTATGTTGATAGCTACGGCAGGATCCCTGCCGGGGTCAATGGTTACTCTCTTTTACTTCTAAACTCCCGGATCACTTCCCTGAATGCCACAGGGATACTGGTCTGCTGTGCGGCTTTTTTCAGGTCATCAGACGTAAGGCCATGTTTTTCAAGGATATCGAGGGAAAAATAGTTTAGGTTGTTCAGCTGGTCCTTCTGGAAATCACGAATGATATGGACAAGGTAACTGAACAGTGCGCACGGACGAGCTATTAAAAAAATGACGGGACTTAATCAAAGAAAGTCACACTTGTGGATAAAAATTTTTCAAAATAGCTACCCTATAACCTTATTTGGCCGAACTGCCCGAGGTGCCATTGTTCATTTTGATCTGATCGTCTTTCGACAGGCCATCCAGGATCTCAATGTTGATCCCGTCGGAAAGGCCGGTTTTAATGTTTCTTCGTTCAAATTTCTGAGGTCCGGTCTCCACCTCCACAAAAGCAGTGTCCCGGTCAAATTGCAGGAGGCTTTCCTGGATGGCCAAAACACTGTCCTTTCGGTCGAGAACGATGTCGGCATTGGCACTGTATCCCGCCCGGATAAATGCGGCTTCACTGAGCTCCACTGCCGCCCGGATCTCAAACTGAATGGCGCCGTTTTCCTCCACCCCTTTGGGTGAAATATGTTCCAGCACGGCATTAAAGTTATGCTGGTCAATGGCTCCAATGGTCAGGATCAGCTTCATCCCCTCGCTGATCTTGCCCACTTCGGTTTCGTCAATGTTACCCTTGAAGATCATCTCACCCATATCCGCCACCGTGGCGATAGCCGTACCATCATTGAACGTATTGCTTTCAATGACCGAACTTCCCACTTCCACCGGCACATCGAGCACCATACCCGAAATGGTTGACCGCACGAGCGTATTGGATTCCCTGTTGGAATCCCTGGTCTGCCCGTCACGGATCAGCTGCAGGTTGTTTTCGGCGCTCTCCAGCTCCTCCATGGCATTCATGTAATCCAGCTCAAAACGCTCAAAATCATTTTTCGAGATCACCTGCTGATCGAAAAGTTGCTTCTGGCGATCATAATTCCTCTTTGCATTGTCCAGCGTAATCTTCGCTCTGGTCAGCCTCGATTCAGCACTGTTCAAACTGACCATGTTGGGAATGATCCTGATCCGGGCGATGACATCACCAGTCTTGACGTATTCTCCTGCCTCAATATAAATCTCATCAATGATTCCGGATACCTTTGGCTTGATGACAATCTCATTCCTGGGCACCACCGAGCCTGTGGCCACCGTCTTTTTGATGATGTTGGTCACAAAGGGCTTCGCAGTCTCATATACGACGGTTTCTGCCCTGGACTTGTTGTAAAGAAACCAGATGGTCCCGATGAAAGCGGACAGGAGGATCACAAGAAGTGCTATTTTCAGTACTTTTTTCATGGTATGACAGTGATTTTAATATTCAAAGCGAATTGCATCAATGGGTTTAATACTGACTGCGCGCCGTGCCGGTATCAATCCGGCGATCACTCCGGATAAAACGAGGATGGCCAGGGCAACCATCGCCATCTGGAAATCAATCTCCGGATTCCTGAACATGTTGCTGCTGGTCCCTGTTTTTGCCATTGCAACGTTCACCCCCTCGAGGATGCCAACCCCCACCACGAGGCCAATATAGCCCGCTGCCGTTGTCAGGATCACGGATTCGATGATTACCTGGATCATGATGTTCCAGGGCGTAGCGCCGATAGCACGCTGGATGCCAATCTCTTTCGTTCGTTCCCGCACCACAATGAGCATGATGTTCGAAACGCCGACCACACCGGCAAACAGTGTCCCGGCTCCGACGATCCAGATCAGAATGTGTATCCCGGTGAACAGTCCTGTCATCTTGTTGAATTCCTTTTCAAGGTTGAACGATCCGATGGCCCGCTGGTCTTCCGGGTGAATGCCGTGCCGCTCTGCCAGCAATTTCTTGGCTTTGGCTTCAACAACGGAAGCCGGAACATCGCGATGGGAAGTAAAAGCGTACCATCCCACGATGTCACCATAATTGTATGTCTGTTGCAGGGATGTGAAGGGTAAAAAGATGACCTGGTTCTCCCGTTCAGCCTGCTGGTCCGATTTTTTGGATTCAAACACGCCCACAACCTGGAAATAAACTCCCTGGATCTTCAGGTACTCACCAATGGGATCTTCACCGGGTTCAAACAGGTCATTTTTGACTTTTGCACCGATCACGGCCACTTTCCGGCGCTGGTCAATATCCAGATGATTGATGAACCGCCCCTCGAGCAGGTTAAGGGGATCTATGCGTTGTATTTCAGGATAGTCGCCGAAGATGGTGAATGAGGATGTCCGGTCGTTCCGGATGACATTGTTGGCCCCTCCCCCTCCCCAGGCCTGGATGCGTGGTGCAACCAGATCGATTTCAGGAATCTTTTCTTTCAACGCCCGGGTATCGTTGTTCCTGAAATTGAAATACCGGCCCCGCTGAAATCCCTTATACGGCATGGTCGTCCGTTGGGTCCACATAAAGACGCTGTTGGTGGCCATATTGCCGAAGTCGGCCAGGATAGCATTCCGCAATCCGTTACCGCTGCCCATCATGATGACCAGCATGAAGATTCCCCAGAAGACTCCGAACGCTGTAAAGAACGTACGAAGTTTGTTCTTCTTCAGGGTGTAAAAGATCTCATTCCAGCGGTCTGCGTCGAACATAAATAAACACCTGGTTGATTATTCATTCCTTAATGCTTCAATGGGCTTGATGGCCGCTGCCTTACGTGCAGGGATCAGGCCCGCCAGGGCACCGGCCAGCACCAGGATCCCGGTTGCCACCAGGGCCACCCTTAAATCGACCTCCGGATTCCTGAAAAAATTATCACCGTCCGCAAAATAGGGAGAAACGATCTCCAGCAGTCCAACACCGGCAATGAGCCCAAAATACCCTGCAAATGCCGTGATCAGAATCGACTCCTGGAGGATCAGCCCGATGATGGAACCGGGCGTTGCCCCGAGTGACTTCCGGATGCCGACTTCCTTTGTGCGCTCATTCACCACCACGATCATGATGTTGCTCACGCCAACAATGCCCGCAATCAGGGTGCCGATGCCGATGATCCAGATGAACATCCGTATGCCGGCAAACAGGCTGAGAAATTTTTTGTATTCCTCCAGGGTGTTCCAGATGAACAAAGCCCGTTTATCGTCCGGATGAATCGTATGACGCTTGCTCAGCTCCCTGCGGATGGTTTCCACGGTTTGCTTACTCTGTTCAATGGTCACATCGCTGACGGTCAGCGAGATCTGGTTGATCTTGTTTCCCCTGTTGAAAACACGCTGTGCCGTGGAAATGGGAATATAAACACGGTTAAGATCCCGATCACCTCCTGGATCAGTAAATACACCCACCACCTTGAACGGGATGCCGGCCACCATGATATACTGATCCACTGCCGGCTCCCCTTTGAAAAGTTCCCGTTCCACCACCTCACCCAGGGCCACGGATTTGCGGAACTCTTTTATATCAAGCTCATTCAGATATCTCCCAACTTTCACCTCCAGCTTTTCCAGGTAGGCATAATCAGGGTGGGTCGCAATGATGTCATAGGTTGCATACCGGTTTTTATAACTGACGGTCGTATTTTCCCAGATGTTAAACCGTCCGGCAGCGTGCTCCACATAGGGCAAATCCCGGATGATGGAATGATCTTCGTTGGCAAACTGAATGTTCCTTCCCGGCTTCAGCCCCTTATAGGCCATGGAGGTGGTTCCCTGATTGACCCAGATGCTGTTGGTGGCATCATCCCTGAACTGTTCCTTCACCCCGTTCTCCAGTCCCTGACCGGAACCCAGCAGAATGATCAGCATGAAGATTCCCCAGGCAACACTGAAGCCTGTCAGGAATGTACGGAGTTTGTTCCTGCTGATCGTGCTGAAGATCTCCTGCCATTTGTCTGCATCAAACATGGATCAGGAAATTAAAGACTGGAAAATGGACTGATGTTGGCGTACACCGTTCACTTCATCGGTCACGATGTTCCCGTCGTGAAGCCGGATGATCCTGCCGGTCCGGTGTGCAATGTCATTTTCGTGCGTGACGATCAGGATCGTGATTCCCGACTGGTTGATCTCATTAAAAAGATCCATCACCTCAAAGGATGTGTTCGAATCAAGTGCCCCTGTCGGCTCATCGGCCAGGATCACTTTCGGTTTGGAGACCAGTGCACGCGCGATGGCAATGCGCTGCTGCTGTCCGCCGGAGAGCTCATTGGGCATGTGCTCTGCCCATTCCGCGAGCCCCATTTTTTCCAGCAGCTTCATGGCCACCTGGTTACGCTTTTTGCGGCTTACGTTCCGGTAGTAAAGTGGTAGTGCCACGTTCTCCAGTGCATTCTTGAATGAAATGAGATTGAACGACTGAAAGACAAATCCGATATGACTGTTACGGAAACGGGCCACTTTCTTTTCGCTCATGTTCCTGATCAGTTGCCCTTCCAGCCGGTAGTCCCCTTCATCATAGGTGTCGAGCATCCCGATGATGTTCAGCAGGGTTGATTTGCCGGATCCGGATGAGCCCATGATGGCAACCAGCTCACCTTCCCTAACTTCCAGATCGATACCTTTCAGCACATGAAGCGAATTGGTCCCCGTAACATACGATTTGTGAATGTTCTTCAGGGAAATCATGAAGAGGAGGTTAAAATTTATTAATCATAAAAATCTCCACGAATCATGCCATGTGAATCAAATAATTCATTATCAATTAATTGAATAAATCTTTCAGAAAAATCCCCGGGCATCAGGTGTTCACTTATCTTACACTGCCTGTTCATTTTTGACCACAGTCCGGCAAGATAAAAAATCAGCAAATGTTCAGCTTTTCAATCGGTACCGGCATCGTGGCCCGTATCCATGCAGAGGATCCGGTGCCTTCCCAACACTACGATATGGTATTTCAAGTTCCTCACCCGCAGTCACGCCCGAGGATACAGGCCACCCTGTGACCAGCTGCTGCAATAGCTGGAAGTTGTCCGTCGGATGGACAAGGTTGTCCGAATCAAAGTGATCGAAGTTGCGGCCAGGTTCAATATAATCAACAATGTCACCGGTCAGGACGGCGAGATCGGCTTTTCCTTTGCGATGCAGTATGTTTGCGTAAGCAACGAAATCGCGGAAATTCTGGTTAAAGTTGTTGAACACCGCCGGGTGTCGCACGGTAGTTGCAGGAAGAGCTTCCCCTGCAACACAGCAGCAAAATGTTCAATATTCTTGTCCAGGGCAATGGTGGCTGTACAGGTCAGATCGTTGCCGGACACTATGGCTGTGGAACCAAGATTGGGTTGGATGCATTAAACCATCATCGGAACCTTTCAACTGAAAATGAAGGAAAATTTAAGTTGAACAACGGTCATTTATGATAGTAGCATAAGCAAAAGTAAACAATCAGCCCTGTAATGCCTCCAATTCAATTTGTTTTCCTAATTTTGCCGACCCATTCATTACCTGATTTATGAAAAGACTTCTTCTGTTCGTTAGCCTGTCCATCATTTCCTTTACCATTGCTGCCCAGGTACCGCAGGCCTTTAATTACCAGGCTGTCCTTCGCGAATCCTCCGGAGTGCTGATCCAGGATCAGCAGGTTCAGATGAGGATGAGCATTTTACTGGGATCAGCCGATGGGAATACCGTCTACAGTGAAACCCATACCTGTACTACGAACAATTTCGGGCAGGTCAATCCTGCCATCGGAACGGGTACGGCTGAAACAGGTGATTTTAGTCAGATCGACTGGACATCCGGGACGTACTTTCTGAAAACGGAGGTGGATCCTGAAGGTGGTTCGAATTATACCAACATGGGAATCACTCAATTGCTGGCCGTTCCTTATGCGCTGCAATCCACTTCTGCGGCCAGCCTTCCCAGCATGACGACTCAGCAACGCGATGCCATCCAGAACCCGGTGAGCGGGATGACGATCAACAACCTGACCACGAACTGCCTGAATTATTATGTCAACGAAAGATGGTACGAGATCTGCGGCAATTGCACGCCTTTGCCCACAGCGGCCAATGCCGGCCCTGATCAGCTCAACCTGACCGATACAACCGCGATCCTGGCAGGAAATGTGCCTGTAAATGGCACGGGCATATGGACAGTGGTGAGCGGAAACGGAGGATCGATCGATGATCCATTGAACCCGTCGAGTGCAGTTCATGGCACGGCAGGTACAACCTACCAGCTTAAATGGACCATATCCACTCCTTGTGGCAGTTCAGAAGATGAAGTCATCATTGGTTTTTCAGCAATCCAATCCTGTCAGGGCATCCCGGTTGTGAACTATGCAGGACAGACCTATCATACGGTACAGATCGGTACCCAATGCTGGCTCAAGGAGAACCTCAACGTGGGCAGCTGGATCAACAGTACTGTAAGCGGATTTCAGCAGGCAAACAACGGCATCATCGAGAAATATTGCTACAATAACCTTCCCGAGAATTGCAACGTATACGGAGGACTTTATGAATGGCCCGAAGCGATGCAATACGCGACATCCGAAGGTGCACAGGGAATCTGCCCGGATGGATGGCACATACCCACTGTGCAGGAATGGAACGATTTGATCACCCACCTGGGAGGTTCATCTGTTGCCGGTGGAAAGCTCAAGTCAACTGGCAACCTGGAGGAGGGATCAGGCCTGTGGAAGTCGCCCAACGAGGGTGCAACCAATGAAAGCGGATTCACTGCTTTTCCTGCAGGTGACCGCAGCAACAGCCTGGGATATTTCTATGGCATAGGCTATGATTGCTATTATTGGGCATCCTCACAGATTGATGAAAACGACGCAGGATATCTGTTCCTGAACTACGACTATCCCAACTCCTACTTACCCATACTGAGCAAGGATAACGGATTCTCTCTCCGCTGCATAAGGAACAACTGAGAAGGCAACAGCTTGCCTGAGCAGTTTTCGAAGGTCGGTTGCGGACTTTAAAGCTGGAATCCGTCTGGCATCAACCTGACAATTAAGTTGAACCTTGCCTTTGTATTGCTTTTCTATTTTTCCTATCTTTAGGCATTGATTTTCTAAATCATTTTAACCATGAAAAAATCACTACTTCTCATTCCCCTTATGACAGTAGTAGGTGCCTCATATACCACCCGGCTTCCTGCAACACATTCAAGGTCAACCTACTCAGGTACCAGGGCAGAATTCCTGTTTGAACCGAAGGCCAGTCCTCCTGAATGTATCTATACCCTTTATGGGGATGCCAACGGGGATGAACAGGTTAATTTACTGGATATTATCACGACCGTCAACTATATCATGGGTGAAAGTCCGGATCCCTTCGACCCGGAAGCAGCGGATGCAAACGGGGATGGGCTCATCAATATTCTGGACATCATCGGCATTGTCAATATCATCATGGAAACCCCGGGCGCTCCGTGCCCGGGCATTCCTACTGTTTCGTACGGGGGACAGATCTATGAAACCGTGCAGATAGGCGATCAGTGCTGGTTCAGGGAGAATCTGAGTATCGGCACGTTGACCACCGGAACAATCGAACAATCGAACAATGGCATCATTGAGAAGTACTGTTATGACAATGATCCCGTTCACTGCAACCTGTACGGAGGCTTGTACCAATGGTCAGAAGCGATGAACTATCAGAGTGCCGAAGGATCACGGGGTATCTGCCCCGCAGGATGGCATGTCCCCCGAGAGGCGGAATTCGTCCTACTGGCCGACTTTCTGGGAGGACAGGACGTTGCAGGCGGAACGATGAAAGAGGTGGGCACCACACACTGGAATCCTCCAAATACCGGTGCCACGAATGAAAGTGGTTTTACGGGCCTTCCCGGTGGGTACAGGCTGAATACAACAGGAAATTTCACCGACCTTGGAAAATTTGGTATACTATGGTCCTCCTCATTTTTTGATGCCATGGATGGATTTGACCGCTATATGAGCTACACAAGCGATGACCTGACCAGGACACACACCAGCAAGGCGAATGGTTACTCCGTCCGCTGCCTGAAAGATTGCGAACCTCAGCCTTCCCAGTCCGATGCGGGACCAGACCAGCTTGATCTCCAGGATACTTATACAACCCTGTCGGGAAACGTTCCGGACTGTGGCACTGGTGTTTGGAAAATAATCAGCGGCACCGGAGGCATCCTGGCCGATACGCTCAACCCGGTGAGCGGTTTTCAGGGTTTGGAATTTCACGAATATGCGTTGACCTGGACAATCAGCACAATATGCGGAAGTTCAACGGATACCGTCTTTGTCAGCTTTTCCGAGGTCCCGGGCCTTCCCTGCCCGGGCCTTCCGACAGTAACCTACGCAGGTCGAACCTATAACACGGTCAGGATTGGAAACCAGTGCTGGTTGAAGGAAAACCTGGATATTGGCACGCTGGTTCCCGGAACAATCGAACAATCGAACAATGGAATCATCGAGAAGTACTGTTACAACAACGATACCGCTCTTTGCTCAATCTATGGCGGTCTTTATCAGTGGGATGAGGCCATGCAATATGTGGTCGCAGAGGGTACTCAGGGCATTTGTCCGCTCGGCTGGCATATTCCGACCAACCACGAATGGAGTGTGCTCGAAGCCCACGCCGACAGTCAGTACCCATTCGGAGATCCTGAATGGGATAAAGATTGGTGGCGGGGGCTGGATGCCGGAGGACAGCTGAAAGATACGACCGGCCTCTGGAGCGAACCCAATACAGGTGCAACCAATAAATATGGATTCACGGCGCTGCCTGCAGGGATCAGGGACCAGATCACCGGGCTCTTTGATGAGATGGACAGTTCTGCCTATTTCTGGACATCAACCCGAACAGAGATGGAATTCATCATTTTACGATTACTGGATTTCCAGCACAGCAACATACTGCGGTATAGTTACAGTTACGAACACCCGGGTCATTCGATTCGCTGCATAAGAGGCTGCTGGCCACCGCCCTCTCAGGCTGATGCCGGCCTTGATCAAAATGATGTTCCGGGAACATTCACAACCCTCACGGGAAATACACCCGCCTATGGTACCGGAGTATGGCTCCTGATCAACGGTACCGGAGGCACAATCCTGGATACGCTGAATCCGGCAAGTGGATTCCTGGGACAAATTGACAGCACCTATGTGCTTACCTGGACCATCAGCAATGATTGCGGAAGTTCTGTAGATACTGTACAGGTCAATTTTGTTTTCAATTGCGGCGATCCATTGACCGATTCCCGTGATGGTCAATCCTATGCCACCGTCCTGGTCGGTACACAATGCTGGATGGCTGAGAACCTGAACATTGGGATACGCATGAACAGTACAACCGGGGGATACCAGCAAACCGACAACGATACCATTGAGAAATACTGCTACAACAATGATCCGGCCCAGTGCATGGTTTACGGGGCACTGTATGAGTGGCCTGAAGCCATGAACTATGTCACCCAGGAAGGGACGCAGGGCATCTGTCCTCCAAACTGGCACATACCCACCGACACGGAGTGGAAAATCCTTACCGGAACCGTTGACACTGAATTTCCCGCAGGAGATCCGGAATGGAACAAAACCGGCTGGTGTGGTTCGGATGCAGGAGGCAATCTGAAAGAGACAGGATTCGTCCATTGGGACGATCCCAACACCGGGGCAACAAATTCGAGTGGCTTTACAGGACTGCCCGGTGGTTACCGCAGCATCTACGACGGAGACTTTGAAGAAAGGAATACACTCGGTACGTTCTGGTCATCCTCTCAGGAGAACGAAATAAATGCCTGGAGTCGCTACCTGCATTACAATGATGCCAGGATCAGCCGTTTCCTGTGCGATAAAGTCGATGCATTCAGTGTGCGATGCCTCAAAGATGACTAATAGTGATTACCTGATCAATTGACCGTCATCCCCGCGAAAGAGGGGATCCAAGCATTACAGCTTGAGGAACTCGACCCTGCGATTCAGCGCCTTATTGGCAGGCGTGTCATTGGGAGCCACGGGTTCTGTTTCCCCTTTGCCGTCGGTTTCCATACGTGAGGCATCTATTCCGAATCCTTTGCTCAGCTCATTTTTAACCGAAGCAGCGCGGCGTTTGGAAAGATCTAGGTTAGCAGCATCTGCACCATCGGAATCGGTGTGGCCAATGATCTTCACGCGTACATCCGGATTTTCAGTCAGTGCCGCTGCAATTTCTTTCAGTGTGCCATAGGACTCAGGTTTCACAATATCCTTGTTTACGTCGAAATAGATGCCGTAAGTCACCAGCTTGCCTTCGGTGATCAGCTTGTTGCGTGTATCCGGTGCCCCGACGGCGATGCGGATGTTGGTCACCATGGCAGCACCATTTTCAAACCTGATCCTGTCGGGCTTCACACAGCCTGTCGGAAAAGCTTTTGGCAGATCAAACACTTTATACTCATTCTGGTATAAGCGAAGCCTGGACTTCTGTACCCAAATGGCCATGTGATATTTCTGGTCAACTTTTTGTTTGTACATTTCATCATCCTTGTGACCATCTATTTTCAACTGCTCGCATTCTGTACCATACAGCCACGTGCTGTAAAAAGGCCTGCCATAATCAGTATGGAACTGAAACCCTCCATTTCCCGGGGCTGTACCTCCATCCCACGCTTTTACATTTTTAGCCTGCATCAACCGCATCATAAATCCAGGCACATGACCTTCCTTATCTTTAACAGGGATCACATCGAACTCCAGTGTGTAGTTATCGGGCAGGTTGAGCAGTGCATCTGTCCAAATGGCTTCCCTTCCATCGAATTTCATCCAGTTGCCCGGAAATAAATTCGTGGTCACAACTTCTGCTGAACCATTTGTGTTCCAGAGAGCCGGAAAATCCCCCACCGCATCCTGGCTGAAATCCTCAAACCAGATCACCTTTTCCCCAGGTATGAAATCATATTTGGAGTATGTTTGCAGGGCAGTCTGTTCCTGGGGAGCAGTTTCTGTCCTGACAGGCTCTGTCTTGGTCTGGGCAGGTTGTTCAGCGGGTTTTTGCTGTTCTTTCTTTTCGGTAGTGGTCTGCTTTTGCTGTTCCTCTCCCTGCGGATTTTCGATATCTTTTTCGATCTGGTCAAGTCCCTTGTCGATGGCTTGATCTGTCTTTTGCTCGGTACGGTCCTTCACTTTATCGGCGATTTTCTTTCCAAGGCCGATCTGGGCAGAGGCTCCGGTTGAAATTGCCATCAGGCAGATCAAAATAACCAGCTTAATAGTATTTTTCATAATTGCAGCGATTTACTCATTGAGTGAGCGTAACTAAAACTCTTGCTAATGTAACATAAAATCCAACGGGGAGTTGTTTATGAAATAAAAATCGTGCCATAAACCTTGCGATGGGGCGATTGTCGGTTGCACGATTTTCGGTTTTCGATTTCGAACGCCGAACGCCGGAAATCGTCCAATCGACAATCGATAATTCCATTGGCAGATCCCCGCTTGCGCGGGGATGACGACATCCTGAGATTTAAGGGAGTGGACGATAAAATTTGCTTGCAAATTTTATCGCCCACTCGTTCTCTCCCCGCAACATACGTCATCCCCGCGCAAGCGGGGGCCTCATCCCCACGCAAGCGGGGACCTCATCCCCGCGCAAGCGGGGGCCTCATCCCCGCGCAAGCAGGGACCTCATCCCCGCGCAAGCGGGGACCTCATCCCCACGCAAGCGGGGACCTCATCCCCGCGCAAGCGGGGACCTCATCCCCGCGCAAGCGGGGATCTGGCTCAAAATTGCCCAATTGTCAATTTTCGAACATCGAACATCGCTCAATAAGCAACCAGCAACCTTATTGTATCATCACCTTCTCCCTGGCAACAATCGTATTCTGTTTCCACACAGCAATGACATAGAATCCGGGAGACAGGACAGGAATATCAACGGTCTGTTGCGATGGCACGGCGCCATGTTTTTCCAGTACCTTAGAAAAGATCCCTCTGCCCGCCTGATCAATGATCATCGCAGTATAGCTTCCATCCGGGGCACTTTTCCTGAATTTCAGAACCACCTTCCGCTGGTTGCTGTCAAACGAAATTTCGAGCCCGTGGTCCACCGCGATCGGACTCCGGGCAGAAAGATTCTCATAATCGTGCTGAAAAAAGCCGATTCCTCCATCGTCGATCAGGTGGTTATCAAAATCAAAAAAAGCAGCGTTCTCATAATGCGACCCCTTTCCCCACTGCGTGTAGCAATCGGACGACACCCAGGCCGGCTCCCAGTAGATCACTCCGCTCCCGCCCCTGTCGATCACCTCCTGTGTCAGATCGATCATCCATTGCTTCTGGTTCTCAGGACTGGCAGGAGTATAGGACGGATCAACGGTACTGAGTACATTGTTCGCATTGTCGGTGCCCTGAGTTGTCCAAATAACTCCAGTTTCAAAGATCATCACCCGGTAGGCTGGAAAATCAGCGATCAGATTAGCGATGATGCCACCTGTCTGAGCAATGGTCACAGGCTTATGGTACTGCCAGTAATAGGAGATCCCGATGATGTCGAAGCCGGTTACGCCGTGGGATAGGAAGTCAGGAACCAACCAGGCAGCATCAGCAGGGTCAGCGATATGAATGGCAGACAGGATGCTTTTCCCGGTCTGCGTTTCCACATCCCTGACTGCCTGGAAAGCGGCGTTGAACAACTGGCTGTTACGATCCCAGTCCAGCACCCATCCAGCATTATCGTCTTCCGGTGAAAGCAGGATCCCTTTGTTAGTTTCATTGCCGATCTGTACCAGTTCAGGTAAAAACCCCTCCTGGTCAAGGTCGAGAAGCGTATGCGATATATAATTGTATAATGAATCTGTCAGCACCGGGAGATTATCCACCACAGCCAGCCAGGCATCCGGAACACGCTGCTTGCCAGGATCGGCCCAGTTATCCGACAGGTGGAAATCCAGCAAAACATGCAGGCCTCTTTCTCTGGCACGGTGAATGCTCTTTTTGACATCCTGAAAATCTGAATACCGTACCCCGCTGTTCAGGTTATCATACCAGTCAGGTGTGTGCCAGAGCCGGAGCCTTACCAGATTGCAGTCATGATCCGCAAAGAGCTGGTATGGATCCTCTGGAAAGCCATTTTCGAGGTAAATGGCACCGCAGTCTTCCATCTCGTTCACATAGGAAAGGTCGGCGCCAAAATAGAACTGCTGAGCATGAAGGCTTGTATTTACGCAGATCAGGATTATACCGATGTATAAAAGATAAAGGGTTTTGTTTCTCAAAATCATGTCCTCCACTTTTATACAAATGTACAATAATAGGGCGGTTGCCGGTTGAACGAGATTCGATATCGAACGTCGAAATTCGCTCAATCGACAATCGACAATCCCAGCAGGCTGTCATCCCCGCGAAAGCGGGGACAGTCATCCCCGCGAAAGCGGGGACAGTCATCCCCGCGAAAGCGGGGACAGTCATCCCCGCGAAAGCGGGGACAGTCATTAATCTCCCAGCATCACCACCACACCCAGGTTAAAATAGATACCGCCATAAACATATTTGTAATCCTCATCGCTGTCTCCCTCTGCTTTATACTTGTACGATTCGTTGCCATACCCAATGCCCAGGTCGATCCCGACGTGGTTGTTCAGGAAATAAGTGCCTCCCACACCCAGCCAGTATTCAAGCAAAGCACCGCTGTCCTTGTCATCATCTTCAGGGCCATAGGCATCCGAGTGGGAACCAATGCCGACAGCCGCCTCAACAAGAGGCTTGAAACCATCCAAATCCAGAATGTAATACCGCACAAACGGGCCTACTGTAAATTCAGTGGACCGGTAAAAATCATCCTTGTCATCAGGATCCGTATACTTCGAACTGGCAAAATCAACAAACAACCCTACCGGCAGGTTGTCGATGATCGTATACCCTGCCATGGGAGTGAAGTTAAAGGTAAAATAGTTGTCCGATACGTGCGAGTCTCCACCCTGCTTGTATTTTTCCTTTCCTATCTGAAAATTCAAGTTGCTGGAGCCCTGCAGAAACCACTTGCCCTGTTCGGTCTGGGCAAATGACGCAACCGTACTGAATGCTAAGGCAACTGTCACAACAAAAGTCAATCTTTTCATAGGATTTGATTTTTAAGTTAGAACAAAGAAATTAACAGATTAAATATACATGAACATTGTGTTCATTCCAAGATTATCTCACCTTGATGAGCACTTTTTCCTGGTGCTTCCTGATCAACAGGAGCAACAGAAACACGATCCCTATCAGAAAAAAAATCCCAACTGCCAGTACCGAGAAACGCATGGAACCTGTCAAAGCTTCGATGACACCAAAACTGAAAGTACCCATCACTGTGGCCAGCTTCTCCATTACATCATAAAAACTGAAGAACGAAGTGTGATCGGTTGTATCGGGAAGCATCTTTGAATACGTACTGCGTGCCAGTGCCTGCGCCCCGCCCATGACTAAGCCTATACAGAAAGCAGCTATCAGAAAACCAACCACATGCATTATAAAATAAGCACCAAAACAGATCAGGATCCAGGCACCCACGGCGAGAATCAGGGCCTTCAGGTTGCCGATTCTGGCGGACAGTCGGGCAAATAACCAGGCTCCCAGCATACCTACCAGCTGGATGAGCAAAACGGTGGGAATCAGTACATCCTCCTTGAATCCCAGCTCTTTTTCACCGTATGTGGCAGCCATAAACATGACCGTAAGCAGTCCCATCATCATGAAAAAGAAACCTGTCAGGTATGTTCTCAACTGAAATGACTTGCGGACGTAATTAAAAACCATCCGTAATTCTTTGTAACCATTGGTATAAACATTTGCATGCTGCACTCTCTTACGGTAAGTGTACTTCGGCAGGCGTGCGAAGGTTATTTGCGAAAACCCGATCCACCATAAAAATACGGTAAGAAAGGAGATACGGGCTGGCAGGCTGCTATCACCTTCGATTCCAAAAAATTCAGGCTTCATGATCATCCAGAGGTTAAAAAGCAGCAGAACAACGCCTCCAAGATACCCCATCGAATATCCCCTGGCACTGATACGATCCTGGTCCTTATATTCAGCGATGACCGGCAGGAAAGAATTATAAAAGACGATGCTTCCTCCATACCCCAGCGTTCCCAGCGCAAAGGCAATGATCCCAAGCTCCACGTTGGACGAATTGAAAAAGAACAGCGCGCCGCACGATAGCGCGCCGATCCAGGTAAAGGCCTGCATGAATGCTTTACGCCGCCCCGTATAGTCAGCAATGGAGGAAAATAAAGGGGAAAAAGCAGCCACGACAAGGTAAGCGGCAGCGATCGCCCACGAAAATAAAACCGTATTGATGACTTTCGCGCCGAAAAAAGATACCGTGAAGTCATTACCTGACCGGGTGACGGTATTGTAATAAATCGGAAAAATAGTGGAAGAGATGGTCAGCTGGTACACTGAATTGGCCCAATCGTAGGCAACCCATCCCCTGATCACCTTCTTGTCACCCTTGCGGAATTCGAGAACGTCCTTGATTCTTTTCAATCCTGATAGGTTGTTATTTGTTGTTATTTGCTCGGTCCGGAGTTTATCCCGACGAAAGTCGGGAGCGCTTCGCGTTATTCATTGTATTCGTGGTTATTACTGCCGACTGGCTACTGGCTGCTGCCGACTGCCAATTGCCAACTGCCGACTGCCGACCTTTACAGCGCCTTCTGATAAATCCTGCGCCGCTTGCACAGCTTTCCGCCCAACCGCTCCATTTCACCGCGTACAGCAAGGTTGGTTTCCAGCTCATTGTGACTGTCAATGGTGGTGAATCCCATTTCTTTTGCCGTTTGGATCATCCAGTTCATTCCCAGGGCATCCAGCCCAATGTTGCGGTATTCCTTTTTGATTCCTCCCAACAGCAGATCCAGTTGCCTGGAGCGTTTGGATTCCCGCAAAAGATAAAAAAGGCCAAACGGGAACAACCGGCCTTTTGCCTTTCGGAATCCCCGGTTCAGATTGGGCATCCCGATCAGGAATCCGATCACCTGGTTGTCTTTCAAGCCGATCTTGACCAGCCTCGGGTCCAGTATGGGAACATATTTTTTACCCAATGCATCTATTTCTTCGTGCGAAAGCGGCACAAAACCATACAGGTCGATGTAAGTCTCGCTAAGCAGCTCAAGTACAGGTTTAACATAAGGTTTCAGTTCTTTACGCTTTGTCAGGTTCTGAAAAGCGAATTCACCCCTGTCTGTAATTTTATCGATGATCTTTTGATAGAATTCAGGTAGTGGCCGGGAGAGGTCCACCACATAACATACATAATCGATCTCCTTGGTAAAACCGCAGGCTTCAACAAGCTGAGGCACATAGGGAAAATTATAGATGGTCGAAAGGGTAGGTTCATATTCAAATCCTTCGATCAGGAATGCCTCCGGATCCTGGTCACTGAAACCCATCGGCCCTACCAGTTTAGCCATTCCCAGATCCCGGGCCCAACTTTCGATCCGGCCGAGAAGGGCACTGACCACCTCTACATCCTCAATGCTTTCCAGGAATCCAAATCGGGCATTTTGTTCATGAAACATACGGTTGCGTTCCCTGTTGACAATACCCATTACACGGCCCACCTCCCTGCCTTCCTTTCTGGCCAGAAGCAGCAACGTATCATTCTTTTTGAAGGCAGGATTCTTTTTGGCACTGAAAAACTGCCACTCGTCTGTCAGCAACGGAGGCACCCAAAGAGGGTCGCTTTTGTGAAGAATGTAAGGAAGATGAATGAAGGCATGGAGGGTTTTCCGGGTAGTCACAGACAGGATTTCGATGCTCATGATGGATGATTTTAAGCAGCATTACAGACTGAACTACTCTCAAAATGATTCCTTCCACGGCAGTAAAGCGTACAAATGTATAAAACTTGACCAGCTAATTTCAAATTTTTCTCACGATAGTTAAGATCATTCATTCTGAAAAGTTTAAAAACTTTATATTTGAAGGCATAAAATGCTTTCCCATGAATGCGATGCCGCTGGTGATAGCTGCACTGGTCTTGTTTGCGCTTGCTTACCGCTTCTACTTCAGTTTCATCACCGCGAAAGTCCTTTCGCTGGATGACCGGAAAATCACCCCTTCGGGGCGGCTCTATGACGGGCAGAACTATTACCCGATGAGCAAGTGGGTATTGTTTGGCCATCACTTTGCTGCCATTGCCGGTGCCGGCCCGCTGGTGGGTCCTGTACTGGCCTGCCAGTTTGGTTATTTTCCGGGTTTTCTGTGGATGCTTATTGGAGCCGTGATGGCCGGATCGGTTCACGATGTGGTGATCCTGACTGCGTCCATCCGCCACGATGGGCGTTCACTGGCCGAAATTGCCAGGGATGAGATCAAAAAAGTATCGAGTGGGATTACGGCTTCACTTGCTACACTTTTGATTATCATTGTAGCCCTGGCAGGGCTGGGACTGGTGGTGGTCAATGCCCTTTCGGAAAGTTCGTGGGGAACCTTCACGATCGCCGCCACGATTCCGATTGCCATTTTCATGGGACTGTGGATGTTCCGGTTCAGGAAAGGAAAAACGGTTGAAGCCACGGTAATGGGAGTCATTATGCTGACATTAGCCGTCATTTTCGGCAAGCACATTCCGGAATCTTCCATCGCCCACTGGTTTACGTTTGATCATAAGACATTGACCCTTCTTCTGGCCGGTTACGGTTTCATTGCTTCGGTCCTTCCTGTCTGGCTGCTATTGTCACCGCGCGACTACCTGAGTTCGATCATGAAGCTGGGTGTGGTGGCAATGCTGGCACTGGGCATCATCATTGTCATGCCTGACATGAAGATGCCTGCCTTCACGGCTTTTATCAAAGGAAACGGCCCGGTCATACCCGGTACCCTTTTCCCCTACCTGTTTATTACGATCGCCTGCGGTGCCATTTCGGGATTTCATGCCCTGGTCAGCTCCGGAACCACTCCGAAGATGATCATGAAAGAAACGCATATCAAACCTATCGCCGTTGGGGCAATGCTTTCAGAGGGAATCGTCAGCATCCTGGCACTGATTGCCGCTGCAAGCCTGTATCCCCTCGATTATTTTCAGATCAACGTTTCACCCGAAAAATTCCAGCAGATCCTTCCACAGCTCCAGGCCATGGGATTCATCGAGTCAGATCTGACCACACTTTCGGCGGAAGTGGGCGAAAATGTCGCTGGCCGGACGGGCGGGGCAGTCTCCCTGGCCGTGGGAATGGCCCAGATCTTTTCCGCCATACCGGGCTTGAAAGGGCTGATGTCGTACTGGTATCACTTTGCGATCATGTTTGAAGCGTTGTTCATCCTGACAACCATCGACGCCGGAACGCGAATCGCCCGCTTCATCCTGCAGGAAACCCTGGGAAAGGTTTACAAACCATTCGGACGAACCAACTGGTTGCCCGGTAACCTGATCGCCAGCGGTGCCGTGGTTTTTTGCTGGGCTTATTTCATCTACACGGGAAGCGTGGCAACGATATGGCCTATGTTCGGCAGTGCCAACCAGCTGCTGGCCACCATTGCACTGGCAGTGGGCACAACCTATATCGTCAACCGGGGCAAGATCAGGTACGCCTGGGTCACCTTGATCCCAATGGCATTCGTAGGCATAACCACCTGTGTCGCCTGTATCAAAAACATGACCGGAATCTATGTCCCTATGCTTTCTCAACCGGATCAATTTCTCCAGGGACTCATCAATTTGCTGCTCACGATCGTTATCATGACCTGCCTGTTCATCATTGTCTGGGATTCATTGCCCCTGTGGATCCGTGCAGCAAAACAGCAGCGACCCTCTTTGCAGCGATTCCCTGATTGAATGAAATTCAAACAATAAACACCGACTGATATTCCCTGTATGCAATCCATCGAACCATGAAAAGCTTCCTGACAATCCCCGAAGAGGTGTATTTACTACCCATCCACGAAAAAGGCGGGCAGAAAATCGATTTCAAACATAAAAAATTCGAAGTCACGCTCTCAGCGGCCATACTCATGGAGCTGGCCCTGCGCAACCGCATTGACTCTGACCTGGAGTATGTCTTCCCGGATCAGAAGGTCCCTACCGGAGATGCCCTGCTGGATGAGATCATGGATTGGATCATTGCATCCCAAAAAAAGGAAACCATCTCCTACTGGATCATCAGGATCACCGAATATTCCGACAGGATCAGGCAGGTCATCCTGGAAAGCCTGATCCGTAAAAACGTCCTCCAGGTAAGGAAAGAACGTATTTTCCCCGGATTTAAAACAAAAAAGTACCCTGTGGCTGAAGGAGGAGAAGTGAAAGAAATCAAGTCCAGGGTCAGGGACCTGGTCACCGGTGAGGACCTTCCGGAGCTCCGCGATATGGTGATCGTGAGCCTTGCCTACTATGGCGACCTGCTGAATTTTATTTTCACGGATGAAGAGATCCTGAATTACCAAAACAGGATTGAACAGCTGGCTAAAATGGACCTCATCGGACAGGCCATTTCCAGATCAGTGAAAGAACTGGCATTCGTGGTAGTGGCCACCATGCATGCAAAAGAACTGCTGGGAATGAAATCCGCGGAAGAAAAAATGGATGAACTGGTAGAGGAAATGAAGTCCCTGTTCCAGATCGAAAAAGATGAAGACCTTCCCCACTGGTTGAGAAAAGGGACTGAACAGTACGGAAAAACACTTGCTTACATTGAAGAAACAGGGACCAACGAAATTGTTTACAATACCAGTACCGGGAAATATGGACTGAAATTCTGGTCATTTCCCGGTCAGTGAATCCGGTTTGCCCGTAAATTAAAAATAATGCTTATAACCATGCCAACGATCATCATTACAGGGGCCAACGGCAACCTTGGCCTGGTTGTTACAGAACACCTGCTGAATAGTGGATATCAGGTTATTGCCATCACAGGACCCGGAGGAGCCGGACAGTTGACTGCTCACCGGGGACTGGTCGTCCACGAAGCGGATCTGATGGATGAAGAACAAACGGGTAACCTGGTTGCCACAGTGACAGACCGGTATCCGGATGTTGTGGCCGCCGTACTGCTGGTGGGAGGATTTGCCACAGGGAAACTGCAACACACCAGCGACAGGATGCTGGAGGATATGATCCGGCTGAATTTTCACTCTGCTTTTCATATGGTGCGTCCGATGGTCTCATTCTTTGAACATAAACCCGAAGGGGGACAGTTCATTCTCATTGGCTCCCGGCCAGCGATCAATTCTTCGGAAGGGATCAACTTCTTTGCCTACTCCCTGAGCAAAGCCATGGTGGTGAAACTGGCGGAGTTCATCGATGCGGAAGGCAGGGATAAAAAGATCAGGGCTGCGGTGATCGTGCCGGGCACGATTGACACCCCTGCCAACCGCAGGGCCATGCCCGATGCGGACTTTACCAGGTGGGTTCCTCCTCAAAACATTGCTGAGACCATTGCTTTCTGTTTGTCGGAAACAGGAAAGATGCTTCAGCATAGGGTGATGATCATCGACAAACACTGACAGGGCAACAGGAATCAGAAAGCATACTCCCGTTGATCATGGAGAAAAAAAAATTCCAGACTTTAAACGTATTGAGCATATCGGCAGGTCATTTGTTTCATGATATCTATTCCTCGTTTACTGCCCCGATCTTGCCCTTGCTCATTCAGAGGTTCTCCATGAGTTATTCGCTGGCAGCTTTGCTGACCCTGTTCCAACAAATTCCCAACCTGCTGAATCCATTTCTGGGTATTTGGGCCGATCGGGTGAATGTGCGGATATTCATCATTATTGCACCAGCCATCACTGGAATAGCCATGAGCCTTCTGGGAGCCTCTCCGGGGTATGTCTTCGCTGCCATTCTGCTCCTGGTTGCAGGGATCGGCTCCTCTTTTTTTCATGTTCCCACACCTGTGATGATCCGACAGGTATCGGGTGATAAGCTGGGAAAAGGAATGAGTTGGTATATGTTTGGCGGAGAAATTGCCCGTACCCTTGGCCCTTTGATCATCCTCGGAGCCATCTCCCTCTGGGGTGCAGAAGGAACCTACAGGCTGATACCCTTTGGCATCCTGGCTTCCGTAATTCTTTATTTCAGGCTCAAAACCGGGGACTCCGTTCATGCCACCACCAGCCAGAACGTTACTACAGGACTATGGGCAACCTTTAAGGAACACCTTCCTCTTTTTTTAATCATCATCGGTATCCTTACATTTCGCTCCATTTTGCGTGTATCCATAACCATTTTTCTTCCAACCTACATGGAAGTCATTGGGGTAGGATGGCAAAAGGGAACCGTTTATCTTTCCGTCGTTGAGATCGCTGCAGCTGCAGGAACCCTTTTCTGGGGTTCCATTTCCGATAAAATGGGACGCCGAAATGCACTTCTCATCATGACGGCTTCCGCTCCGTTTCTGATGCTGGGATTCTTAAAATCCCACGGATGGATGATGATCTTGTTCCTGATTCTCATGGGATTTTTTCTGCTGGGCATCACACCCGTTCTACTGGCACTGGTGCAGGACAGGGCCAGGGTAAGGCAGGCATTTGTCAATGGACTCTTCATGAGCATCAGCTCCGAAAGCTCCTCCCTGGCATCACTGGTCATTGGCGGATTGTCAGACTGGGTGGGCATAGAACAGGCATTTCATATTGCCGCTTATTTATCACCATTGGCTGTACCTTTTGTGCTGATGATCAAACGCAGTCCCAAAAAAGTCAAATGATTCTTTTACAGTGACTTCCTGCTCCCTGTTGTTATTTTGTGAATAAAATGTCCGAATTCAATGGTGCTTGTTCGGCACCTCTTGCTATCTTTAAACCCCTTAAAGGATTATCCGACCTGGAACGTATTCATTTTTCACCTGAACCCGGATCATGAGCTTTCAAACATTTTTCAGAAAACTGGTTCCCACGGAAAAGAAATTTTTCCCGATGTATGAGGAAGCAGCGGCGCTTACTCTGGAAGCTGCCGTCACCCTGCGTAAAGTATTCATCACCGATGCCCCCGGGGAAAGGGAGGTGCTTTTCACCTATATCAAAGAACTGGAAACCAGGGGCGATGAAGTCGCTCACCGGATCTTCGATGAACTCGACAAGACCTTCATCACACCGTTCGACCGGGAAGATGTCCATAAGCTGGCCTCAACGACCGATGACGTTCTGGATTTCATTAATGGCTCCAGCCAGCGGATCCGGTTGTATAAACCCAAAATGTTCCCGCCTGAGTTTGTTAAGTTCACGGATTTGCTGATCGAAGGAGTTTCGGCATACCATGTGGCGGTCAAGGAACTTAAAAACCTGAAAAAACCTGAAAAAATTTCCAGTGCCTGCATTCTCATCAATGAAATCGAAAATCGGGCCGACGATCTGTATCATACATTTCTTTCTGATCTTTTTGATAATGAAAAAGACGCCATCGAGCTCATCAAGAAAAGAGAGATCATTATGACCATGGAACGGGCTGCTGACCGGCTGGAAGATGTTGCTGACGTTCTGAGGACGATCATTCTTAAAGTAGCCTGAACATAAGCAGACCCGTATGGATACACTCGTCATCATCACCATCATCCTGGCATTGTTGTTCGACTTCCTGAACGGGATGAATGACGCAGCCAACTCCATAGCCACAGTGGTTTCCACCAAGGTCCTGTCACCCATACTGGGTGTTGCCTGGGCCGCCTTCTTCAATTTTGCCGCTGTCTTCATCTTCGGAGTCCATGTGGCAACCACCATTGGAAAGGGCATCGTCGATCCGGATATGGTCAACAAATACCTGATCTTCTCAGCACTTGTGGGAGCGATCATCTGGACCTATACCTGCACTCACTTCGGGTTCCCGATTTCCGTTTCCCACGCCTTGATCGGCGGACTGATTGGCCCCGCTTTGATCGTGGGTGGGGTGGATGCCATTTACGCGAAAGGGATCACATTGATCGTCCTCTTTATCGTACTCTCACCCCTGATCGGCTTGATACTTTCATACCTGATCTCACTGCTAACGCTCTTTATTTTCCGAAAATATTCCCCACGAAGGGTGGATTCCCTGTTCCGGGGATTACAGCTGTTCTCCTCTGCAGTTTTCAGCCTTGGCCACGGCACCAACGACGCACAAAAAACCATGGGTATCATCGCTGTTTTGCTTTATACATCCGGGCACCTTGGCTCTGAATTCCATATACCTACCTGGGTAATCATTGCCGCTTATTCATCCATCTCCCTGGGGACACTGCTCGGTGGATGGAGGGTCATCAAAACACTGGGATTATCCCTGACCAACTTAAAACCTTTCCAGGGATTCTGTGCCGAAACAGCCGGTGCGTTGACCATTATTGGGAGTTCACTGGGTGGCATACCGGTCAGTACGACCCATACCATCACCGGCGCCATCATCGGGGTGGGGATGACCAAACGGCTTTCTTCGGTCAGATGGGGCATCGCAGGGAATATCATCATCGCCTGGATCCTGACCATTCCGGGCAGTATGGCGGTTGCTGCAGGGGTTTACAGCATCATCCGCCTGTTTATCTGATGATCATCTTTGCAGAAGCACTCCCGGTTCCGGATTCCATTTTTAAAAAATAAACACCCGGGGCCAGCCCCTTGCTGTCAACAGGGATCCTTTGCTCTCCTGCAGGCCGCCTCTCGTTCAAGATAACCTTAACGATCTGCCCCTTCGCATCCAGCAGGATTAGCCTGAAATAACCCGTTTCGGGCAGGTGAACCTGTAAAAGGGCTGAGCGATCCACGGGATTGGGATGAAGAAGATACTCCAGCTTTCTCCCGGTCAGCATTCGTTCTTCTGTACCAACCGTCGTGGAAGCTTCTTTCAGCACAATCTGGTTGGCGGGATCAAAGAAGAGCTGCTCAGGTTGTTTTATGACATCAATAACGTATTCCTGGTCATTCACCGAATTGAGCACCTTCACCAACGTATCTGAACCATCCGTGAACACGATCCGAAGCTCCAGCGGCATGACAAAAAAATACTCCTCAGGCTGCACCTGGCTTGCCCTGAACCATACCCTCCATTGTTGATCCCCGAGGTGCGTGAACGTATAGGTATTGACATACTCAGGATGGTTCGGATAGGTGAGCCACTGATGAAAGAACCACGAATAATCCTGGCCCGTCACCTGGTTCATCTTGGCGATAAAATCATCCGTGACGACTGACTGATAGCGGAAATTGGCCGTATCCTGGGCATACTGGTAGACACATTGGAAAAACAGGGAATCACCAACCACATAACGAAACAAATGCAGCAGGCAAGCAGGCTTGGCATAGGTGATGGCATAGTTGTACAGGATATCAACATCAGGAGGATCAAAGGCCCATGAAGGATTATAGATTGGCCAGCCCGGATTCCCGTTCAGATAACTGGAGGCATTGGACTCAATTTCATCCATATACGCTTCATATCCATCTTTTTCCTCCCTCCAGAGTGCTTCACTGAAATTAGCAAATCCCTCATTCAGCCACACGTCGGCCCAGGTGCCGCAGGTGATCATGTCACCAAACCACTGATGGGATAATTCATGAACTACCAGCATCTCATTCCAGCAGTTCCGGCAGAGGCAGGTCAGGGTCTGGTTTTCCATGCCCCCCCAGGGGAACTGGCTATTCAACGTCGCAAAGCCATCCTTCTCAAAAGGATGGTCGCCGAAGGTTTCAGCATAAAATGTGAGCAAGGATGATATGATGTTCTTGATCCCGGCCGGATTTTCACCGGGGTTATAGTAGAACCGCACCGGCAGGCTGTCCTGGGGATTTGATAACCTGTGCCAGTAAACAATATCCAGGTTGTAGTTATTCCGTCCGGCCATGACGATCAGGTAGGTGGAAACCGGATCCTTCGAAATCCAGTGATACCATATCGTATCAGCAACCTGGACCGAATCGGCCAGCCGTCCGTTAGAGCCCAATTTTGCCATGGCGGGCACCTTTGCTGTCAGATCCAGCCTGGCCTTATCCGTTGGCTGATCCCAGCAGGGAAACCACTTTCGGGCCCCCTGCGGGGCACAATCTGTAAAGACCATTCCATTGCCTGTGTAAAAAGCATGATCGATGACGTTTTTATGGGTATAGAAGATCTTGACATAAAGCGAATCGCCGGGGTAATACATCCGATCCAGGTCGACCCTGAGCGTGTCGTCAGCATGTTCGTAAAATATTCCTGCCATTCCTACAGAATCGATCTGCAGGGAAAAACTGGATGCATTCAGCTTGATGTGATTCAGTACCGTATCCACTTTCAGATGGATGACATTACTGGCGGAGAATGACTTGGGATAAGGACTGACGAAATTATCATAGAGATCCAGGTCAAGCTTATATTCGAGTACATCGTAGGTGTGTCTTGGTGAATTGAGGCCCCTTGGCATCTGGATGGCCGGCCTGGATGACTTTGCCCGTGAACAGTATTCGCCTCCACTTTGAAATACCGGTTGCGATAAAGTGAATGACAAGCCGGTCAGAAAGATTACGGTGATAATGGAGATTCGTTTAATCATCTTTGTAACGTTAAAGGATGGATCAGGAAATCGCCTGATACGGAAATATACTGCAAAAATAAGCGTTTATGCATACCGCTGCATTAACATTATACTTCCGCCATAACATTTGATGGACAGTTATGTGTACCTTTGCAGAGCGTGGTCAGAGTGGCGCATCATCAAAAACATCGTAAAACAATCCCTGTAAGAAGTTCCGGATTAAAGGGGAATATTTTATGAAAACAATCACCGCTCAGGAGTTAAGGAGAAGAATCGATTCGGGAGAACCTCTGCAGATCATCGACATCAGGGAACCCACTGATTATAAGGTGTGTCATATCCCTGGTTCCATCTGTATCCCCGGGAAACATATCTTCGACCATCTCAACCAGATTGGGAAGGAAATCCCTGTGGTCATTTATTGCCGTTACGGTACCAAGGGTCCTTCTGTGGTAGCGGCGCTGGAATCAGACCACAACATCAGGAACCTGCTCCTTTTGGAAGATGGCATTTATGCCTGGGCAAAAGAGATCGACCGGTGGATGCTTGATTTAATCTGACGATCCATGGCAACACTCCCACCACTTGCTGAACAACTCCGCCCGTCAACCCTTGAGGAATTTCTCGGGCAGAAGCACCTTACCGGAGAAAATTCAATCCTCAGAAGGGCCATCCGGACGGGAAACCTGCCCTCGATGATCCTGTGGGGTCCTCCGGGTGTCGGCAAGACCACCCTGGCGTATATCATTTCCAGGCAACTGAACCGCCCGTTCCATACCCTGAGTGCGGTCAATTCAGGCGTCAGGGAAGTCAGACAGGTGATCGACCTGGCCACCGACACTGAAAACCGGGTTATCCTGTTCATTGACGAAATTCACCGCTTCAGCAAATCTCAGCAGGATTCCTTGCTCGGTGCCGTTGAAAAAGGGATCATAACCCTCATCGGAGCGACCACCGAAAATCCCTCCTTTGAAGTGATCGCGCCTCTTCTTTCACGTTGCCAGGTCTATATCCTGAAAGCTTTCGGTAAAAACGACCTGCAAACCCTGTTGCAGCGTGCCTGTTCTTATATCAGGGAGCATGATCATACCGAAGTCAGGGTCATAGAAGACGAAGCCCTGATGAGGATTTCCGGCGGGGATGCACGGAAACTTCTTAACGCCATTGAGCTGATCCTGAATGCAGAACAACCACGGCAGGCCGTGGTCGAGATCACCAACGACAAAACCGTTGAGGTGATCCAGCAAAATCTTGCCCTGTACGACAAACAGGGTGAAATGCATTTTGATATCATTTCCGCTTTTATCAAATCCCTGCGGGGCAGCGATCCGAACGGTGCCGTTTACTGGCTGGCCCGAATGATTGAAGCCGGGGAAGACCCGAAATTCATCGCGCGGCGCCTGGTCATCCTCGCGTCAGAAGATATCGGTAACGCCAACCCGAATGCGCTTCTGCTGGCCAATGCCTGCTTTGAGGCCGTCAACAAGACCGGCTACCCCGAATGCCGGATCATTCTCTCCCAGACTACGATCTACCTGGCCTCCTCTCCCAAGAGCAACGCCTCCTACCTGGCCATCGAAAAAGCCTCCGAACTGGTGCGGCAGACCGGAGACCTGGCTGTCCCCCTGCACATCCGGAACGCCCCGACGAAACTGATGAAGGAGATTGGTTATGCAAAAAATTATAAGTATGCACACGATTATGCGCAGAACTTCGTGGAGCAGGAATTTCTTCCTGAAAAGATCAAAGGAACCAAACTCTATGATCCGCAAAATAACACCCGGGAAAATGATATCCGTCAATGGCTCAGGTCATTATGGAAGTCGAAATACGGGTACTAGGGAAGCAGTCAGCAGTCAGCTGTCAGCAGTCAGTCCCCGCGAGTGAAACGAAGCGGGGATCAGCAGTCAGGAAGAAGGTAATTTAACAATTTGACAATTTGACAATTTGACAATTTAGATTATGAACCTTCAAACCCTCCCAAAGATCCAACATACCGAAAAAGGCACCTTCTTCCTGATCGCCGGGCCTTGCGTGGTCGAAGATGGCATCATGCCTTTCAACATCGCACAGCAGGTGAACGACATCACGCAAAGGCTTGAAATACCCTATATTTTCAAGGCCTCTTACCGGAAAGCGAACCGCTCCCGTCTGGATTCCTTCACGGGGATAGGCGACCTGAAAGGACTGGAAATCCTCCAGGCCGTGGGCAAGGAACTCAACATACCCACACTTACGGATTTCCACTCGGCTGAAGAAGCCGAACTCGCCGCCCGCTATGTCGACGTCCTTCAGATCCCAGCCTTCCTGTGCCGGCAAACCGATATCCTCCTGGCAGCAGCCAGGACGAATAAATGGGTCAACATCAAGAAAGGACAGTTCATTTCACCCGATGCCATCCGGTTCGTCATCGACAAAGTACGGCAATCAGGTAATGATGCCATTATGGTCACGGAACGAGGTACTACCTTCGGCTACCAGGATCTGGTGGTCGATTTCAGAAGCATACCCGTGATAAAACGCCTGGGGGTATCCGTTGTTCTTGATGTCACACATTCCCTTCAACAGCCCAACCAGTCTTCGGGTGTGACAGGCGGAGTGCCGGAAATGATCGAAACGATTGCCAAAGCAGGTGTTGCCGCCGGGGTGGATGGCATTTTCATTGAAACCCATCCGGATCCCCCCCACGCCAAATCCGACGGAGCCAACATGCTTCCGCTGGATCAGCTGGAACCTTTATTGCTCAAGTTGCTGAAAATACGCAAGGCACTGGCATAAAAGGCAAACTGCAAACTGTAATCTGCAATCTGCAATCTAATTCTCCTCTCTCCTTTCTCCTTTCTCCTTTCTCCTCTCTCCTTTCTCCTCTCTCCTTTCTCCTCTCTCCTCTCTCCTTTCTCCTCTCTCCTCTCTCCTCTCTCCTCTCTCCTCTCTCCTCTCTCCTCTCTCCTTTCTCCTCTCTCCTCTCTCCTCTCTCCTTTCTCCTTTCTCCTCTCTCCTCTCTCCTCTCTCCTCTCATCAGAACATCCTGTACGCAGCATGACCAGCAAAGAATACGGAGCCTGCGATCACCATCAGGACGGCGGAAATGATCCACATGACTACAATGGCAACGATGGCGCTCACCACCAGGTAACCAACTTTATTATCCTCCGGGGTCTTCTTGATATCGCCGAGACCAAGGTACATAAGATAAATACCATACAGACCCAGAAGAGAAGCAACAATGCCCAATACTGGGATCAGGTAAAGAATTCCGGCGACCCACATGGGTGTCATTGAATAACCCACCAGTTGCATCGAGCGCCCGAAATTTTTCTCTGATTTAAAGGAGGGTGCCAGGAGATCAATGATCAAAGCAGCTACGTAAACAGCCAGGATGGTGGTGATCAATGAAATGATCCCGGAAGCGAGACCCCATCCGATACCGCTCATACCAGCAAACCGCCCCATATGAAAACCGAAAACTCCCAGTCCGATGAACCGTGCAATGGCTGGGATCAGTGCCAGTGGCAATACATACGAAAAAACAACCGACTGTGCGTTAGGTGTTTCTTCAGCAATAACCTTCCATTCATCCTTTGGGTTGAACAGGATGTTCTTGGCGCGTTGAATTAAATTCATATTGTCAAATTTTTAAAGTTAAAAAAAACGATCACTATGTTGAATGGTCATCCGTGAAACGCTTATCGGATACCAATATGTTTTACAGAACCATCCGCTGGATTTATTTTGAAGTGAAACCTTGAAGTGGCAGGATAATGACTGAGGATACCCAACTGATGGATGGGCATATCCTTGGTGAGCAATTCCCTGCCCTTATAGATCACAGATACGTGGCATAACCGGGGCAATCTCAACACGAATCCCTGACCTGACGCAGCTTGTCCGGCCGACTCACGCAGGGAGGAAGGGGTAATTTCGCCTGCCGGTTCAACTTTGATGAAGACCGGTGTCCCCTGCGGTGCAGCTGACCGTGTAATTCCTTCCGTATTGGATACGTAAAGAACAATTTCTTCCTGACCGGCTTCATCAGCCAATGGGAAATACACTACGGTCGCCCTGTAGGATTCCCGCTGGCAATGACCCTTGAACAATGACAGATAGGCATCTTCCATCTCCAGCAATCTGGAATCCATATACTGCATCGTTTCTTTACTGTAATTAACCTCCTGGTAACCTGTGAGCAATTTGTACCTGTCCTTGCGAATGGAAGCAATGAATTCTGCCGCTTCCGATGCCCTTTCTTCCATGGTCTTGTAGGCCGTTGATCTTTTGTAGCTTACATCCCTGAAAGTAGACGTATCGATGGTTACCATTTTTATGATCGTGTCGATTTTGACCATCTGGTTGTCCGTTGCATAGTATCTGAACCGCAGATCCTCGCCTGCACGTTGAGAGACGGTCTGCCTGCTGAATTCTTCTGTCTTCTCCGGAAACGGTTGCGCTGAGAGCTCCATTCCCATCGAGACTTCTGTAAGATACCCCTCATCTGAAAGGATCATGTTCATTTCAAGGGGATCTTTGCTCTGCTTCTGCAGGAATTCAACAAAATAAATCTGACCGGGATCCAAACCGGTCAGGGCCTGGCACTGTACGTCTTTGATTTCATAATGCGTCTCATTTACCTTGATTACAGAGTCCAGTCCTAAAAATTTAAAAGCGTACTCAGCATAAGGTCCCCTGGTCTTTTCAACGAGGTCGTAACAAACATCGATTATCAAATATGTGCCCGGCAGGTAATAAAATGCTCCTTCCTTTGACGTAAAAGCAGCCGCATCCGTAACCCTGGTGACGTTCACCTGAGCCTCAATTGAAGATAAAAAAACAAGTATCAGACTAACTATCAGGATTATATGTCTCTTTTTCATCATTTATGAGTGGATTGGATATCAAAAGTAGAAAATATTGAAACAAAAACAAAACGATTTTTTTACCTTTGCCTTATTGGCTTCTCATTGCTTATGATGAAAAGAAATACTCTTTCTTTCCTGAATGTCATCAGCCTATCACTGTCCTGCCTGTGTATTTGGTGGATGGCAAGCTGTTCGGATCAAGCCGGAAAGGAGCGAAAACACAGACCGGGAAAAAACATTCCTTCCATAACCATCACAGGCTCGCAGGAACTGTATCCATTGATTTCACAACTGGCTTTTGAATTTAACTGGATTTACCCGGACGTAAGGATTGATGTTTCACCCATCAGTTCATTGCACGGTCAATCGGATATCCTGTTTCGGGTCATGGATCGCAATAAGCGCTCGATCAACCTGATCGATAGTCCGCCTGATACTGGCCTTTTATCACTGACGGTGGCCTACGATGCGGTCCTTCCTTTTGGCAATGCAGGAAATCCGTACCTGAAAAAACTCAGAGCCATGGGCATCACTCAGAGTCAGTTCAGGTACATCTTCATCGACGCTTCCCTGTCTCACTGGGGCCAGCTTACCAGAACGGATTCTTCCTCCCGTATTTTTCCGTTTACCCGTACCGATATCTGCGAGGCAGGTGAGATCTGGTCAGCCTATCTTGGGACGCAACAGGCCAATATGACTGGAACCGGTGTGTACGGAGAGGCAGGAATGATCATGGCCGTCAGGAAAAACACTTATGGGATCGGCTATGCCAGCATTCGCTATCTTTATGACAGGAAGACCCTTGAACCCATGGATGACCTGACTGTGATCCCGGTTGACCTGAACAATAACGGAAAAATGGACAAGGTTGAGAACTGTTATCATAACCTGGAGGCGGTCTCCTTTGCCATCAAACATGGAACTTATCCATTTCCACCGGCAACAACCCTTTGTCTGACTTTCAATAAAAAACCTGCAAATCAGCTTGTCATCGATTTCATTATCTGGATCTATGAAAACGGGATGCAGACCATCCAGGATGCAGGATACATCATTCCCAGTGAAGCAACGTTAAAAAACCAGTCACTTATCATTCAAAAACCTTAATGTGAACCTATGAAGAACAAATCATTGACTTTTTTTACCTTTTTACTCATTTCAGCTGTGTTTCCGGCGTTCTTCCTGAGTTGCCAGCCGCGGCAGGATAAATCCCAGGATGATGGTACCAAAAGCAAACTGAAGGGTACCATCAGCATCTCTGGTGCATTTGCATTGTATCCGATGACGGTTAAATGGGCAGAAGCCTTTATGGAGCTGAATCCGAAGGTGCGGATCGACATCTCTGCCGGTGGTGCCGGCAAAGGCATGACCGACGCCCTTTCAGGAATGGTTGATTTGGGGATGTTCTCACGCGGAGTCACCAAGGCGGAAATGGATAAAGGAGCCTGGTACATTGCGGTGGTGAAAGATGCTGTCGTTCCGACCATCAACGCGAACAATCCTGTCATACAGGCCATCAAGGCAAAGGGTCTTTCCAGGGATCATTTCATGATGATCTACCTTTCACAGGAATTGCAGTACTGGGATATTTATCCTGATGTTCAATCTGTGGGTAAAAAGATCAATGTCTATACCCGTTCAGATGCCTGCGGGGCAGCCCAGATTTGGGGTGAATACCTGGGACAGGACCAGGAAAGCCTTAATGGTGTAGGCGTTTATGGTGATCCCGGAATGGCGGAAGCGATCAAAAATGATGTGCTGGGTATCGGATTTAACAACATCAACTATGCCTACGATATGTCCACACGGATACAATACGAAGGACTGGAGGTTGTACCGATCGACCTGAACGCCAATGGACTGATCGATCCGGAAGAAAATTTCTATGATACCCAGGACGAGCTGATCACCGCCATTAAAAATGATGTCTACCCGTCACCGCCTGCGCGCGACCTGTATTTCGTATCCAAAGGAAAACCGGCCAATGAAGCCACGATTGCCTTCCTGAAATGGATCCTGACCGATGGACAGAAGATCGTAAACGAGTGCGGCTATGTGGAACTTTCCAGCGGAAAAATCCAGTCCGAACTTGCCAGATTATAATCCCTGCATCCGGTGAGAGGACTTTCCATAACACGCCAGCTTAGAAACAGGTTACACAGTACCTGGATGTGGATTGCCCTGGTCCTGGTGATCATATTGCCCTTTCTGATTGGCATCGGACTGTTCCTTAAGTCAAGGCTGATCCTGCAGGATGTTTCCCTGTGGGAGCTGTTGTTTTCCTCGCAATGGAAGCCCCTTTCAGGGAAATTCGGCTTTTTTCCGTTCATCGTCAGTTCCTTGTGGGTCACCATTCTATCCCTGCTCATTGCCGGACCTATCTGCCTGTTGACGGCCATTCATCTCACACAGTATGCCGACAACTGGGTCTTGAAGATCATGCACCCGGTCATCGACATCCTGGCGGGCATACCCAGTGTGATCTATGGCGTCTGGGGAACACTGGTGATCGTACCCCTGATCTCCAACCACATAGCGCCACTGTTTAACACCGAGACCTCAGGATACAGCATATTGGCCGGTGGAATTGTGCTGGCAGTGATGATCATTCCGTTCGTACTGAATATTCTCATCGAAGTATTCCGAACGGTACCGATAGAACTCACCGAAGCATCCCTGTCGGTCGGGGCAAGCAAATGGCAAACCATTAAATTCATCCATATCCGCAAAGCCTTCCCGGGCATCATCTCTGCCTTTGGACTGGGATTATCCAGGTCGTTTGGTGAAACCATCGCCGTACTGATGGTGGTGGGAAACGTGGCCAAGATACCCCGCGGCGTCTTTGAACCGGGATATCCACTGCCTGCACTGATTGCGAACAACTACGGTGAAATGCTCTCCATTCCCCTGTATGATTCAGCGTTGATGCTGGCAGCTTTTGTCCTGCTGATCGTAGTTTTGATTTTTAACCTGGCATCCCGTGTCTTGATCGTCAGGACCGAACGCTATAGATGAGAAAGATGAAACGAAGAACGATCATAAGAACAGAAGAGATCTTTTTCAGGGTGATCATGTTCATTTCCTCGATGATCATTGCTGCAACTCTTTTTCTTATTATTTTCAGCATTTTCTATAAAGGATTGCCTTCGTTATCATGGGATATGGTTTCCCAGACGCCCAAGGGAGGCTTTTATTTCGGAAAAGAGGGAGGTATCCTGAATGCCATTGTTGGCTCACTCTACCTTGCAGGAGGATCCACCTTCCTGGCGCTGGTCATCGGTCTCCCGCTGGCTCTCTTCATGAACATCCACCTGCTGTCGAAGACAAAATGGGTCAATGCCATCCGTTTTTGCCTTGACCTGCTTTGGGGTATACCATCCATCGTTTATGGTGCTTTTGGTTTTACCCTCATGATCTACTTCGGATTAAAAACTTCCCTGTTGGCAGGTATCATTACAGTCACCCTGTTCATCCTGCCTATCATGGTCCGTGCAATGGATGAGGTGATAAAAACCATCCCGATCGGACTGGTAGAGGCTTCCTACTCACTTGGATCCACAAAGTCGGAAACAGCCTACCGCATCTTCTTCAGACAAACCGTACCTGGAATCGTCACAGCCATACTCCTGTCGTTCGGGCGTGCCATTGGCGACGCTGCCTCCGTTCTGTTTACCACCGGATACACCGACCATATGCCAACCTCTCTGTTGCAACCCACTGCGACCTTGCCCCTCGCCATATTTTTTCAACTTTCCGTCCCCATCCGGGAGGTGCAGAACCGGGCGTATGCCTCTGCGGCCATTCTTGTTTTTATCATTCTGCTCATCAGTATACTATCAAGGATTTTTGCCAGGAAATTTTATAAAAATCAAATCAAGTGATATGCAGCAGGATACCAAGATAGAAGTCAAAAACCTGAACCTGTACATCGGGAAGCAACACATCCTGAAGAACATTAACGTGAAGATCCCGCCCAACAGGATCACGGTGATCATGGGCCCTTCGGGTTGCGGCAAGACCACTCTGCTTAAAAGCCTGAACCGGTTGACCGACCTGTATCCTGAAATGAAAGTGTCAGGAATGATCCTGATTGACGGGGAGGATGTCTTCCATCCCAAAGAAGACATTACCAAGATCAGGCAAAAAATGGGGCTGCTGTCACAACGTCCTTTTCCATTGCCGATGAGTATTCAGAAAAATGTAGCATACGGGCTCAGGATCAGTGGCAGGAAAAGCCGAAAAGGGATCGAAAGGCGCGTTCAGCGTTACCTGCAAATGGTCGGATTATGGGATGAAGTCAAGGACCGGCTGAAAGATCCCGCATCCGGCCTGTCCATCGGCCAGCAACAACGCCTCTGCCTGGCACGAGGGCTTGCCGTGGATCCTGAGATCATCCTGGCCGACGAACCCACCTCCGCACTGGACCCTCTTTCCTCTCAGACCATTGAACAAAAATTCATGGAACTGAAAGAGCATTATACCATTGTTGTCGTTACCCATATATTGCGTCAGGCCAAACGCATCGCCGACAACATCATCTTCATGTACCTGGGTGAGGTCATCGAACAGGGACCTGCCGAAGAAATCTTCAACAACCCGAAAGAAGAAAGGACAAAAGCCTATATCATGGGAGGGCTGTACTGATGTAAATTAATGATTATAAATCATTAATTAAAGATTAAAGATCAATCATCAGAGATATGAGAACGATTAAAATCCTTTTTTTTGTCGGGTTACTTCTGGTCACGGACAATCAGTTATTTGCTCAATTGACCCTCAGCGCTGAGCTGCGGCCACGCTTTGAGTATCAGAATGGATACAGAAATCTGGCCACGGATTCAAACGACCCTGTTTTTCTCATTTCACAGCGTACACGATTAAAAGCAATCTATGTACACAAGGTGTTTGGTGCCGGTATTTCCATTCAGGATGTACGGGTCTGGGGAAACGATGACCTATACACCAGCACGGGTACCGCGGGTAACTCGGCTTCCATTAACCTTTCGGAAGGATGGCTTGAACTGTATATCGCCCCCTCGCTGACAGCCAAAGCAGGACGGCAATTCCTGGTATATGACGATGGGCGGATCTTTGCAACACGTAACTGGGGACAGGGAGCACTAACCTACGATGCCCTGGTGTTGAAATATAAGAATGAAAAAAAATGGGACATTGATCTGGGTGGATCCTGGAACAACACCGTGGATAACCTGTACTTCAACAGTGATTATCCATCAGACAAAATTAAGATGATCCTGTTTGCCCACTTTCACAAACTGATCGGCAAATCGCTCAACCTGGGTGCAATCGCAACCGCTTTCGGATTTACAAAATCGGATAATTACCATATTCTTTATACCAGGGGTACCTACGGGATCAACCTCGACTACAAAAAAGACAACCTGAAACTTAGAGCAACCGTCTATTACCAGAATGGAGCCAATAGAAAAGGAACACAGGTCCAGGCATACCTGACTTCCCTCGTGGGCTCCTATACCTTCGATAAATTCACCGTAGGAGCTGGCATGGATTATATTTCCGGCCAGGATGCTACGGAGACCTCTGATTCCTACACGGAAAAAGACCATCTTTTCGAACTGTTTTACGGAATGCGTCACAGCTATTACGGCTACATGGATTATTTCACCAATTTCCCGAAAGGTACGGCCAACGGCGGACTGATGGACATTTACCTGAACATAAAATATAAACTGGCGGAAAAACATGACCTCCAGCTGGATTACCACTATTTTTCACTTGCACAAAAGGTAAATGCTGAGTGGGATAAACCGCTGGGATCAGAATTTGATTTTTTATACAGATATACAGTAAATGAGTTCCTGACCTGCGATCTGGGTTATTCAGCTATGTTGCCGAAAGAAACGCTGGAAAAAATCAACATCAAAAGTGGAAGTGCAGAGTTTTCCCACTGGTTCTACCTGATGATCACCCTGAAGCCGACACTGCTTAAGATGTAGGGGAAATCAGAATCACGCTCCTTTACCCGTCACCGCTGCCTTACCTTTATGAACAAGCAATAATCCGCAGAAGGTGATCAATCCGTTAAGTATAAGTAATTCAAAACCAAACTTATAACCACTGAGCCATTCGACCGAGTTGGAGCTGAGCACATAACAGATGACAGGGGAGGCAAGGGCAATCCACGGCACCCAGCGATCCCTCACCGCAAAGGGGGTGAACAGGCCAAATGCAAAGAGACCCAGCAACGGGCCATAGGTGTAACCCGCAATGGTGAAGAGCTTGTCAATCACCGCACGGTCGTTGATCGCACGGAAAACCACGATCACCGTAAGCAACAGGAGGGCAAAACAGAAATGAACCAGATACCGTATCCGTTCTTTTTGCCTCTCACTGAGATCCTGCTTCTTCGGTAAACCCAGGAAATCAATGCTGAAGGATGTGGTCAGCGATGTGAGGGCTCCGTCAGCACTTGGATACGCGGCCGAGATCAATCCAATGACGAATACAATGCCCGCAACTGGTCCCAGATGATTGATGGCGATGGTGGGGAACAGATCATCCGACCTTAGAGGAAGTGCAATCCCCTTATAGGTCGAATAAAGGTACAGGGAGGCACCCAGGAACAGAAAAACCAGGTTGATGAAGACCACTGAAAAACTGAAAGAAAACATGTTTTTCTGAGCCTCCTTCAACGACCGGCAGCTCAGGTTCTTTTGCATCATTTCCTGATCGAGCCCCGTCATGCAGATGGCAATGAAGATCCCGCTCAAAAACTGCTTCATGAAATTACGGCGGTCATGCCAGTCGTGGAAAACCATCTGGCTGTAATCACTCCCGGTTACCTTCCGGATCATGGATCCCAGATCCAGGTTCATGCTCTTCATGATCAAATAAATGGATACCATAAGCGCCAGGAGCATGAAGGTGGTCTGTACCGTATCCGTCCAGATAATGGTTTTTATGCCTCCCTTGAAGGTATACAGAAGGATAAGGATGATAAAAATCGCTGTGGTCACCGCAAATGGAATGCCCCATGCATCAAAGACAAATATTTGCAATACATTGACAACCAAAAACATACGAAAGGATGCACCGATCGTCCGGGATAACAGGAAAAAAAAAGCCCCGGTTTTGTAGGACCAGAATCCGAAACGCTGTTCCAGATAGGTATAAATGGAGGTCAGATTGAGTCGGTAATACAACGGCAACAAAACTGTGGCAATGGTGAAATAACCTATGAGGTATCCAAATACCACCATCATATAGGAGAACTGTGTATCCCCGACATAACCCGGTATCGACATAAAGGTCACGCCTGAAAGGGATGCCCCGATCATACCGTAGGCAACCACATACCAGGGGGATTCCTTGTTCCCGATGTAAAAGGCACGGTTCGTGGCACGTCTTGCCGTCAGCCAGGTGACAAAGAACAACAATGCCGTATAAGCAAGAAAGATCAGGAATATGATAACAGGCTTCAAACCGGGGCGGGAAATTTACGGTAAAACGAGTTCTTCAAATGTCAAAGGTAATATTTTTTAATCTCCTCGCTAAATGAAAAAAGATCCGGATAGGTGAAGTCATACAGATTCTTATTGATGATTGTATTTTGTATATTATTAACAATCAATATATTAATCATTCCCAACCTTCGGCCAAGTTCCATATCGCTTGCCGAATCACCCAGCATGATGCTTCGTTTGAAATCAATCCGGGGAAAATCGCTCTTCGCCTGAAGAGCCATACCCGTGTCGGGTTTACGGCACGGGTGATGTTCCCTTTCAAGATACGGACAAACATAGATCCCGTGGATCTTTCCTCCCGCTTTCAGGATCATCTTCAGCATCTTTTTGTGCACCTCTTCCACCGCTGATTGCTTGACAACGCCTTTACCGATCCCCTGCTGGTTGGTGATGATGATGAGACGTTCAAAAAGGGCATTCAATACGGGTATTGCTTTGAGAACGCCGGGCAGAAACTCAAACTCATCCCAGCTTTTGACATAATCATCCACCCGGAGCCGGTTGATGATCCCGTCACGGTCGAGAAAAAGGGTCCATCCCCTGTCAATGTTCAAATTGCTCAAACTCATGCTGTGCCCTTTTCAAGGATTCAGGTGTGCCGATATCAATGAAATATCCATTGGCAGGGTAACCGTAGATTTGTTTCGTATGCACGCAACGGGGAAAAAAGTCCTTTTCCAGCGAGAATCGTTCTCCCGGACTGTGCTGCCGGAAAAAGTCTCTGTTGATCATATAGATGCCTCCATTGATCCATCCGCCACCAGAGATCCTGTTCTTCTCTGTAAATCCGGTCACCTGCTGCTGATCATTCAATTCAACCAAGCCGTATCGATGCGTTTCCGCCTTGTGGAGAAGAGCAATGCTCATCGAGGCGTGCCTGGCCGTGTGAAACTCAACAAATGACTGCAGGCCGATCCTGTACATCGAATCCCCATTCAATACCAAAACATCGTTCCCAATGGTCCGGTCCAGGGCGTTCAGGATTCCGCCACCGGTTCCAAGTAACTCATTTTCTATGGAATAAATAATCTCAACCTCTCCCTGTCTCGTTGAAAAAAAGGACTGGATATCCTGGTATTGATATCCCACGGAAAGGATGACCCTGTGGATTCCCCATTCCCGGATCTGATCCAGGATGTAACCCAGAAAGGGCTTCCCCCGGATCAGTGCCATGGGCTTGGGCGTATCCTGAAGAATTGGTTTAAGCCGTGTTCCCAGTCCGCCGGCAAGAATGATGACTTCAGGGATCATCGGGGAAACAGGCTTGATTCAATCAGCTGACAGAGGATATGACCAATCAGAATATGGGCTTCCTGGATACGGGGTGTATCATCCGACGGCACGTTGATCAGGTAATCGCACAGCAGCTTCATTTTACCACCGGTAGCACCGGTCAGTCCTACCGTGATCATTCCCGATTCCCTTGCTGTAAGCAAAGCATTGATCACATTCCCCGAATTTCCGGATGTTGACAGGGCAACAAGAAGATCGCCTGGCCTGCCTGAACCCTTGAGAAGGCGGGAAAATACCTCATCGAACGAATAATCATTGGCGACCGCCGTCAGGTAGGAAGTGTTGACGCTGAGCGCTTCGGCGGGCAGAGGTGGCCTGTCATAATAGAACCGTCCGGAAAGTTCAGCAGCGAGGTGCTGTGCATCGGCTGCGCTGCCACCATTCCCGCAAAAAAATACCTTACCTCCCTCCCGCAGGGTAGTTGTGCAAACGGTAGCTACTTCACCAATTGTATTTAAAAGCCGGGAATCCCCAAGGATCCGTTCCTTGACTTGAATGGATTCCTGTATGATGTTGCTGATCAGCATATTGTGCGTATTAATGAATCGCTGTTTCATTGACTCCTCCAAGTCGTCAGTCCCGATGTTGTGTACTCGTATCGTTTTACCTGCCCGCCAAAACGCTGGAGGGCACGGATAACCTCTCCCCGTGTATTGTTGGGACAGTAAAGTACCATAAATCCCCCGCCCCCTGCGCCCGAGATCTTCCCTCCCGTAGCACCCGATTTCATGGCAGTGTCATAGATCTCATCAAGGTAGGGATTCGTTATCCCTGAAGCCATTTTTTTCTTGTGATGCCAGCCAAAATCAAGGATCTCCCCGATCTTCTCGAATTCTCCCCTGAGCAGGACTTCTTTCATCATGATCGCCTGCTCCTTGATCCCATGCATGGCCTCAATGGCCGACACTTTATTCTCCAGCACATTCTTCTGCTGTGTTTCGATGATCTGTGAGGAAAGCCGGGATACTTCAGTGTTATACAGAATGAGGTTATAAGACAGCTCGTTCAGGTAGGACTCATTGATACGTAATGGATTGACGATCACTTTATTATCTTTATAAAACTCCATGAAGTTGACGCCTCCAAAGGTTGCGGCATACTGGTCCTGCTTGCCGCCGGATAGTTTCAGGTCGATGCGTTCGATCTCATAGGCCATTTGTGCGATGTCATATTCTCCCAGAGGAAGCCGCAGCCATTGGGTAAATGCCCCGAGAATGGTCACCACGAGGGTCGACGAAGATCCCAGCCCGGAGCCAGGAGGAGCATCAACAAGCGTAGTGAGCTCAAATCCAAGCGGCCTCTTTGTGAACTCCTTTACGATCCGGTGATAGACACCAGCATGCAGGTAAAGTCCTTCCTTCGTTTCGATCTCTTCAGCCATTGCGGTGTCCAGCTCAATGTTTCTGTCGATGGCACGGATCACGATGCGACCGTCAGCTCTGGGCAGAATGGTTGCATAGGCATACATGCTGATCGTAGCGTTCAGGACGGCTCCTCCATAGCGTTCAGCGTACGCTTCAAGGTCGGTGCCACCGCCTGCCAGGCTTATGCGCAGAGGTGCCTTACTTCGGATCATGAACCAGGGTCTTTTCGGTTTTCAATCTCTTTCTCAAGTTCGGTAATGGACAAGAGCATGTTTTCCCATGAATACTTCTTTTTCGCTTCCCTGACAAACGGCACAAATTCTTTTTCCCGCTTGTTTACAAAAAAATCCTCGATCGCTTCGGCAACCTTGTCAGGATCGGGATCAACCACATACCCAGCCTTACGGTCAGGAACCATCTCTGCCAACCCTCCCACATTGGTAATGATCATCGGTTTATCAAAATAATAGGCTACCTGAGTTACACCACTTTGGGTTGCACTTTTATAAGGTTGAACAACCAGATCGGCAGCACAAAAATACGTACCAACTTCGCTATTGGGGATAAATTGGGTAAATTTCAAGATCCTGTCACCAATCTGATGCTGCTCAATGATCTGCTCATACGGTTCAGGATCGGTATAATACTCCCCGGCAAGGAGCAAGCGAACAGGAAGCGATTTAAGACGCTTGTTCCCCAGGGCATGTAAAAGTATGTCCAACCCTTTATATTCTCTGATAAAGCCAAAAAACAGCAAATAATGGTATTTCTGATCGATACCCAGCATCTCACAAGCCGTTTGCCTGTTAAAACAGGTTCCATAGACATCATAGAGCGGGTGAGGACAATATCTTCGGGGTTTATTCCTGTCAAAGCGATCCAGGTCCTGCATAACTGAACGCGACATGAAGACAAATCCATCGGAGCTTTTGACATAAAAGGCTGTCAGGAACTGGTCGAAGAGTTTCCGTTCATGTGGGATGATGTTATCAGCAATGGTTATGATCCGGGTGATCCTGTTCCGTTTAATAATGCGTGCCAGGACTCCCAGACAGGGGCCAAGGAAGGGCAGCCAAAAACGGATGATGACAAGGTCGGGACGCAACCGGCTGATCTCCCTCCCTGTACGTATCCAGTTGAACGGATTCACCGAGTTGATCCTGGCCCGGATATCCAGTCCTTCCGGGGGTGGCTCGGTCGTCCATTGAGTCTTTCCGGGAAAAAAAATGGACGGATATTGTAACCGAAACGAAAAGATCACTGTCTCATCTCCCCGTTCCATGAAAGCCTGTGCAAGGCGCTCATTGAAGGTGGAAATCCCTCCTCCCCGTAAAGGGTGTGCTGAACCGATGATGATTATTTTTTTACCTGATTTCATACAAACAGGAGTTTTGTGGAAAACCAGCTACGATTTATCCGTATAACCGGTTTTTTCTTTAATCAGGTAAGTTTTTTTTTCGCTGGTACTTCTTGAAAGCATCTCCGCAAGAAAACCGGTCAGAAACAACTGAGTTCCGATGATCATGGCGGCCAGAGAAATGAAAAAATAGGGACTGTCGGCGATCAGCATGGACCGGATGCCATGGTTCAGGTTATAGATCTTCTGGGCTCCAAGATAGATGGCTGCCAGCAAACCAACCACGAACATGATCGTTCCGATGGTTCCGAACAGGTGCATGGGTCTGCGTCCAAACCGTGATACAAACGTTATGGAAAGCAGGTCGAGGTAACCTTTCATGAAACGATCCACGCCGAATTTGGTTACCCCATACTTTCGTTTGCGATGAGCCACCACCTTCTCCCCTATCCTGCGAAATCCAGCCCAGTAGGCAATGACCGGAATATACCGGTGCATGTCACCATGAACTTCAATGTTCTTGATCACGTCCTTATGATACGCTTTCAGTCCGCAGTTCATATCATGCAGTTTCAATCCCGACATTCTCCGCGTGGTCCAATTGTATAGCCTGGATGACATCCGTTTTATGAAAGGATCATATCTCCGCTTTTTCCACCCGGAAACCAGATCGTACCCCTGGGTCGCAATCATGGCGTATAACGCCGGAATCTCATCGGGAGAGTCCTGCAGATCAGCATCCATCGTTATGACCACATCGCCCGAACATGCCTGGAATCCCTGATTCAGTGCGGCTGACTTACCATAATTCCGCCGGAACCGGATCCCTTTGAAATGTTCATCGCCGGTGCTGAGCCGCTCGATGATCTCCCAGGACCGGTCCGTGCTCCCGTCATCTATGAACAGGACCTCGTAAGAAAGTTTTCGGTCCCGGAGCGCTGAGGTGATCCAGGAGGCCAGCTCGCTTAACGAGTCCTGTTCGTTGTAAAGAGGGATGATGACTGACAGGTCCATGTTCGCCGGAATAATCAGGTTAAATCGCTGGCTGCTGTGTCTTTTTTCACAAACAAGGATACGATCAGGGAGAACAGCACCGACATGATGATGCCGCTGGTCGCGCCGCTACGGATCTGGGATGCCGGGGTCAGCCGGCTCTGCATCTTATTGATGGCATCGTCCAGTTGCTCCTCCGTCATCTTGTCACCCCACTTTTCGATGAATTGGTTGACGCTCTCTTCCATCATCCCAGGTTCGATATACGACATGAAAATAAAGTTATACAAAACGGAAATGATAAAACCTACCAGTCCAATGATCAATCCGATGAAAAAACACTGTTTGAAATCGATCTTTCCCCCAAGGTACTTGTCGCGGAAGGATTTTGCTCCCAGGAGCATGACAACGATCACGACAGCGAGCATGATGAACAGGTTCAGGAATATGAAGCCCAAGCCAAACATATTGACATCCAAAATGTAATAGATCAGGCTGACGACAATGAGCAGCGCACCCAGGATCAGACCATAGATCAGGGAATGAACAAGCAAAGAGCGGGGTTGTGTTTCCATGTTTTCGTTCTTAAGGTTGATATTTTTTTGTGGTTTAGGGGTAAGGGTAAGGCGGCCTGTTTGGATTAGGGGTTATGTTTAGAGTGGCCCTGAACTTCACCTCTAAACCAAACCGACATCTTAACCTTCATCTCTCAACCATTTTTTAAACAAAGGTAAAAAACTTCATGCCATATAAAATTTCTATTGTTTAATAAAATTCCCTCCGGAAATCGTATCTTTGTACCGGGTAAGTCTTATACGGCCAGCTCCTACTGAACTCCCCCAGGTTCGGAAGGAAGCAAGGGTAGGTGGTTGAGCGGTGCGATATAAGGAGCTTACCCTTTTTCACAAAATCTTGCCAATGTTACTGCATATTCATCCTGAAAATCCGAGTGCCAGGCAAATTAAAATGGTGGTGGACTGCCTGAATGACGCTGGAGTGGTCATTTTTCCCACCGATACGGTCTATGGCCTTGGCTGTGACATTTACCAAAGCAAGGCTATCGAACGAGTTGCACGGATAAAGGGGATCAAAAAAGAAAAGGCCAACTTCTCGTTCATCTGCCACGATCTCAGTAACCTGGCTGATTATGCCAGGCCATTGAACAATTCCGTATATAAGTTGATGAAGGCAACCCTGCCCGGTCCCTTTACGTTCATTCTCAATGCCAACAGCAATGTCCCGAAGATTTTTCAAAGTAAGAAAAAGACGGTTGGCATCAGGGTACCCGACAACAAGATCCCGGTTGAGATTGTAAAGGAGCTCGGCCATCCGATCTTATCCACCTCTGTGTATGATGAAGACGAAATCCTTGAATATACAACCGATCCCGAGCTGATCCATGAAAAATTCAAGGATCTTGTCGATATCGTGATTGATGGTGGCTACGGCGACAATCAGCCATCGACCATCCTTGACTGTACGGGTGAGGAGGTTTGGGTGATCAGGGAAGGAAAGGGGAAAATTTAAGGTTGTAATATCCAGGAATATATTCTAATTTTGCAAACCTTTTCTAAAAAGGAGATTCAGTAGCTCAGCAGGTAGAGCAACGGCCTTTTAAGCCGTGGGTCCCGGGTTCGAATCCCGGCTGGATCACAATAAAAAAAGAAGGCACCCGAACGGATGCCTTCTTTTTTTATTTTTTGCGGTCTTACCGCAGGATGAGACGCTCCACCTTGGAGATATCATCTCCGTAGAGTCTCAGGAAGTAAACTCCCTTGGGATAAGTTGCAATGTCAATTTCGGTCTTGTAGAAGCCGTTGATGCTTTCGACCGTTTCCTGTTTCAGGATCTGACCGGTGATGTCCATCAACGACAGCTCCAGTTTGCCTGTGATGTTCGTTATCTTCACATTGAACTTCGCATCCGACGGGTTGGGATAGACATTCACGGTAAGTTCGGCTGCAGGTTTGCCTGGAATTCCCGGGCAGGGATCTGCCACAACAATCAAGGCATCGCTGTAGTCACCCTCACCGCAATCGTTCACGCCCTTCACCTTGATGAAGACCGGTCCGAAATATTCACCGCTCCAATCCACAACGCCAATGGTACCCTCCCCGGAGATCGTACCTGCTTCTGCCGGGAAGATATCCCACACATAGGACAGGGCATTTGCGGCTCCGATGGTTTGATACCAGGTGGTATCCGTTGTGAGGACGCAGACGGTATCAGCTCCCGACGGGATTCCGGGGATAGCCGGTATAGGATCAATGAGCAATACCATCATGTCGCTGGCAGGATCCGGACACGGATCAATCGGCCAGGCAGTCAGCGTCAGATTGACATAACCCAGAAGGATATCGCTTGTACCGGGTTCATAGGTGGCGTTCAGCAACGTGTTGTCGTTGAACTTACCGTCGCCTGAAGAAGTCCATTCTGTGTAGAAGAAGCCACCGGCCACTCCGCTAAGCTGATACAGTTCATTTGCACAGATCTTATCATCGGGACCCGCATTGGCAAACGCTGCTGCTGCGATGGTCAGGACAAGCTGATCCGTAGCGTCTTCACCGCAAGGTGCCTCGGCGTAAGCTGTCAGCGTCAGGTCAACCGTTCCTGCCAGCAAGTCAAGGGTACCCGGTGTGTAGACCGGATCCAGAATATTGGCATTGCTGAAGGTTCCGTCGCCTGAAGAGGTCCATTTCAAGGATGCGTAATTATCCGCTGTACCTTCCAGTTGTGCTTCTTCCGTTGAACAGATGGCGAAATCGTCACCCGCAAAGGCTGACGGTGCTGTGGTGATCGTCAGTGTCATGGCATCGGTTGCCATACCTCCGCATGGAGGCTGTGCATAGGCAGTCAGTGTCAAAACGACCACGCCGTCGGCAATATCACCCGCACTCGGCTGATAGGTTGCCACGATCATGTTCGGATTGACAAAGGTACCTGAACCGCTTGTTGTCCACAGCAGGGAGCCATAACCTGAAGCAGTGGCTCCGTTCAGCACATAGTCATTGCCCGCGCAAACAGCGCCGTCCGGGCCTGCAAAGGCCTGAGGCACGCCGATGATGGTCAGGGTCATGGCATCCGTTGCATTATTGGAGCACGGGGCAATCGCATAAGCCGTCAGTGTCAGCGTGGCTGAACCGCTGGCAATATCACCGGCACCCGGTGTATAGACAGGATTCAGAATATGCGTATTGCTGAAGGTGCCATCTCCCGATGTCGTCCAGGTAAGACTGCTGTAATTCGCTGCAGTGCCATTGAGCGTATGCGTTCCTGTGCCACAGATTGTGGCATTCGGACCAGCATTGGCGGTTGGCTGCTCAACAAAGGTAACAACAACCTGATCGCTCACGGGTTCTGTACACGGAGGAACAGGATTTGCTGTCAGCGTCAGAACGGCAGATCCGGCGGCAATGTCCGCACTGCCGGGCCAGTACTGCGTAAAGGTGGAAGTCGGATCGACAAAATAACCGTCTCCTGAAGTTGTCCAGAGTGTGGTCCATGCATTGGTTGTCCAACCCAGTGTCTGATAGTAGCCGTCTTCACAGGCAACTCCGTCATCTCCGGCATTCACAGTGGGAAGCAATCCGATTTCAAGAGTAACTTGATCTATAGCTACATCCGGGCACTCATTCATTGCAAACGCAGTCAGGGTCAGCACCACTTCACCGTCAACGATATCGGCATCACCTGGTGTATAGGTCGCAGCAAGCAGCGTGGCGTCGTCAAACGTACCGTCACCTGCTGTCGTCCACAGCACCGAACTGTAGTTGGTGGCTGTTCCGTTCAGTGTGTAGGACTGGTTTTCACAGAATTCGTCATCTTCACCGGCATCGGCTGTTGGCAGCGGAGTTACGCTGATCGTCACCGGCTCGGTGAAGATCTCTCCACAATAATCCGTCACGTACAATTTGTACATGGTTGTGTCGGTCAGTACGCCAGGCTGGTAAGTTGCTCCTGTGGCACCGGTGATATCCATCCAGACACCGCTGATGATATAGGTGTACTCAATGGTCACCTCCACACCAACGGCTGTGCCACCGCCATCACCATAGCTGTCAATAAAGTAGACCAGCCATTGTCCGGCAGATTGCTCGCCATCGAATGCGTCAGTCGTGAAGACGAAATCAGTGGTGCATCCGTTATTGGCAAAACCACTCCAGATCAGGACTGATGTTCCCGCAGGGGATTTCAGGTACATGGAAACTTCGCTGTACCAGTAATCGGAACAGATCTGGTCGGCCGTTACCTTAACATTGGCAACAACCACATCTTCTGCCGGCGGGACTACATTCTGCGCCCATCCGATTTCAATCCACGAATCGGACTCATAGGCATAAGGATCTGTCAGGTCAGGATAGCCATAGCTGTAGTCATCTTCAAATTCCTCTTCACCTTCGATGAACACCTGCCACTGATACTCGTAGTCGCCCGCACCACCGGTTACCGTAGAGGTAAGAAGCTCTGGTGCCGTATTGTAGCAGATGACCTGATCTTCCGCGATACTGCCTGCCAGAACGTCATATACGATAATCGTAACGGTATTGCTGATTACAGGACCGCAACCGTGTCCGTCGTCAACAACGACATTATAATAGGTAGTCCCGATCAGAATGCCAGGTTCGTAAGTGGGGCTGATGGCTCCACCAATGGCTGTCCAGACTTCGCCATCCTCCGACATCTGCCATAGATAGGTATAGGCACCGTCACCGCCGGTCACCACAGAGGTCAGTGGTTCTGGCTGCGTGGCATTGCAGATCTCCTGGTCAGCGGCAATGGTAACTTCGATGACATCGTACACGGTGATCGTAACAGCATTGCTGGTTACGGGGCCGCAACCGTGTCCGTCATCAACGACAACATTATAATAGGTTGTCCCAATCAAAATGCCAGGCTGGTAAGTAGGGCTCACGGCTCCGCCAATGGCTGTCCATACTTCACCATTCTCGGACATCTGCCATTGATAGGTATATTCACCGTCACCGCCTGTTACCTCGGAGGTCAGTGGTTCCGGCTGCGATGCATTGCAGATCTCCTGGTCAGCGGCAATCGTAACCGCCAGATCCTCCAATACTGTGATGGTCACGATATTGGTGGTTATGGGTCCGCAATCGTATGTGTCGTCAACAAGAAGCCTGTAATAAGTGGTTTGGGTCAATGCGGAGGGCTGATAGGTTGAAGCATGAGCCCCTTCGATCACCTGGAACTCAACACCGTCGGTTGAATGCTCCCAGTGATACAAATATTCGCCATTACCACCTGTGGTGGTCGATGTCAGTAATTCAGGAACCGTATTATAACAGATGACCTGGTCAGCGGCAATGGTACTGAGCAATTCTTCATATACGGTAATCGTTACCGGATTGGTAATGATCATTCCGCAGTCGTCAAACACCTGGAGCACATAGCTTGTGGTTTCCTGCAACGCCGGAGGCTGATACGTATCTTCCGTGGCATCCTCAATGGGCGCTAACGGACCGTCATCATAGATCCACCACTGGTAGGTATAATTACCCGCACCACCGCTGACGATGGAAGTAAGGGCTTCCGGAATGCTATCGTAACAGATGGTCTGATCTTCTGCAATGCTCACCAGGAACTCATCGTATACTGTGATAGTCACAGGATCCGATATGATCATCCCACAGTCGTCAAACAGTTGAAGCACATAGCTTGTGGTTTCCTGCAACGCCGGAGGCTGATACGTATCTTCCGTGGCTCCTTCGATAGGCGCTAACGGACCGTCATCGTATGTCCACCACTGATAGATATAGTTTTCAGCTCCACCGCTCACCACGGAGGTGAGTGCAGCCGGAATGCTGTCGTAACAAATGGTCTGATCAGCAGCAATAGTCACCAGCAACTCACCATAGACCGTGATGGTCACCGGATCGGTGATGATCATGCCGCATTCGTCGAAGACTTGCAGTACATAGCTCGTGGTCTCGAACAATGCCGGAGGCTGATAGGTGGCTTCGGTGGCCCCTTCGATTTCTTCAACAGGTTCTTCGTCATAGATCCACCACTGGTACGTATAAATCCCTGCTCCACCAGTGACGGTTGAAGTCAGAGCTTCCGGAACAGAATCGTAACAGATGGTCTGGTCGGCAGCAATGCTGGCTTCAAATAGTTCATATACGTGAATGGTGAAGGTACAGAAATTGACGCATGTGTTTTCATCAGTGTAGGTATAGGTGATCACGTGGTCACCCGGGCCTGCCACTTCCGGATCAAACATCCCGCCACTCACTCCTGTGCCAGTATACTCACCACCTTCAGGCAGTCCGCCGTAAAGCATCCACGGCTCAGCCTCCAGGCATACGGAGAAATTCTCCGGACAGGTGACGACCGGTAATGGATTCACGGTGATTTCAAAGGTACAGGACCCGCTGATCAGGTTCGGATAGGTATAAGTATAGGTGATCTCGTGGATCCCTGCTCCTGCTATGGCCGGATAGAACATCCCGCCGGAAACGCCGGGACCCGTGTATATACCGCCCACCGGTGTACCTCCCGTCAAAATGAACGGTTCTGCATCGATACACACTTCGAAATCGTCCGGACAGTTGACATCCGGTAAAAGTGTGATCACACCGTTGTCGGTCCCCGTCAGCAAGTTGACCGGAGGTGCCGGGCTGCTGATAATGACAATATTATAGGGAGCAACGGTGTTGAAATTCAGGTTGTAGGGACCGGGCAAATTGGGTGTGTTCAGCACAAACGTAAAGATTGTGCCGTTAAAGCCCAAGAACGGTTCATTCGTCAGAGAAGAGGCAATCACCCTGAGAATATTGCCTGGCATGACCTGTGCGAAGATCTCATGATCAACCTTACGGTCAGCATCCAGCACTGCGCTTCCGTTCACATAGGTAAATCCGGCCGGAATGGCAATGTCGGCCTGGAAGGCCACAAAATCCTGGGTATTGTCGATTTCTGCTTCAATGGTCACGGGATGATCCACCAGCTGTGAAGCATCGTGCAGGATAAACAGGTTCTGGTTTTCGATGGTAATCTCTCCGTCAATGGTTCCGGTGATCAGTTCCAGCAATCCGGTTATATCGCTGATGTGGCCATTCACAACAGGAGCCGGGTAGGTACCCGGGATCGTGGATGTATGGACCACAAAAGTGGCGATGGTTCCCGAATTTCCCAGGAAGAGCTCATTGGGATTCGCAAAGCTGATGATGCGCAGGATGTTGCCAGGGAGGACCGAGCCAACGATGGTATGGTTGACACCCTTTCGGTCAGGATCAAGGGCAACGCTGCCAGGAACATATGTGAATCCGGCTGGTAAAGGAACATCCAGCTGGAAACCGGCAAACTCCTGGCTGTTGGTGATCGCCACCTCGATGGTGAGGTCTCTGTTACACAGACCTGAGGCATCCAGGATCTCAATGATATTCTGTTGTGCCAGAATGGTCAGCACGCCATTGTCCACACCTGAACAAATGTTCTGGGCATCGGCATCCGAAATGAAGGGATTACTGATCGTAGCATCGTACAAATCGGGATCGGGGCCGGGATTCGGAGGTGTGTTGACAATGAACGTGGCAATGTTACCTTCATTGCCCAAAAATGGCGTATTCGTCAGAGAAGTGGCTAGTAACGTCAATTGCCTCGTAGCACCGTTATAGGATGGGACAATTGTATGATCCACGACTCTGTCAGGATCCAGGACGACGCTTCCGGTTACATAGGAGAACCCAACAGGCAACTGAATGGTGCACTGGAAGGCCACAAATTCCTGTGTGTTGTTGATCGCCACGGGAACTGTCATAGGATTTCCGGTCAGCACCTCGGTATCCACGACCTGGATCACATTCACGTGGGGCAGGATCGTCAGCACTCCGTTGTCCGTACCGGTAAGCACGTTGTTCATCAGGGCATCACTGATGATGGCCTGGTCGAACGTGATGGGATAGGCCCCCGGGCCTGCCGTAAAATCAAGGACAAAGGAACATACATTCCCGTTGTTGCCTGTGAACGGAGCCTGTGTCAGCGAGGAAGCCAGGATCCGGAGAACATTTCCCCCCAGAACTGCAGCGTTTATGGTATGATCCGCCTCACGTCCCGAAAATTCTATACTACCCGCCTGATACGTGAAACCGGCCGGCAGGGGAATATCGAACTGGAAAGCGACAAATACACTGCTGTTGAGGATCTCTAGATCGACCGTAATGTCGTCTGCATCCGTGTAAACGGATGCATCGTGCAGAATGGCAATATTGGAAAGGGCACCCCATACATCATTGAGCTCTATATCATCTTCAACGACAGCTATCCTGTCATTCACAAGTGTTTCTGGTACAGGTGTGGTCCCATCCATATAATAATACTTGTACTCGTAAGTTCCAAAGGGAAGTTGCAGAGTCAGTGTGTAGATCCACGATCCGGCAGATTCCGGGAACATTTCATATTCCGGATCAGTCGGAGGTACAGTCCATCCATTGAATGTCCCGCTCAGGTACACATCATCGGTGGCAGGGTTGAATCCGGCAGCACCGGTCATATCTATGTTGAACGTAACATCGAATGTCTCTGTGACTTCCGTAAAATTCGCAGTAAGTTCTACGGCTTCGTCCGGCATGGGAAAGACGTACGGATTGGCGGCACTGACAACGATGTCCGCTTCATCTGTCCAGTTCACGAACTGATATCCCGGATTGGCCATGGCCATGACCGTAACAGACTGATTTTCCTGGTACATCCCTGCGCCCAGGGCAGTTCCGGCACCAGCCGGATCAACTCCAAGGATCACTTCGTAGGTTGGGATGACAGCAAAATTGGCCGTGAGAAACAGGTTCTCAGCCGGCATGTCGAATACATACGGGTTGGCGGTACTGACGACTCCTCCATCCTCGGTCCAGTTTACAAAGCTGTAGCCCGTTCCGGCTGAGGCTGTCAGCGTGACCTGCTCACCCTCTTCATAGGCGCCTGCACCTGTTACTGTCCCTGCACCCACCGGAACAATATCGACGACGACCGTAAAGGTGGGAACGGTTGCAAAATTTGCCGTCAGGACAAGATTCTCGGCGGGCATTGCGAACGCATAAGGGTTGGCCGTGCTGACCACTCCTTCGGAATCCGTCCAGTTTACAAAAAGGTAACCCACGGCCGCTGAGGCAGTCAGTGTCACCGGATCACCCTCTTCATAGACGCCTGAACCGGTAACTGATCCGGCTCCTGCCGGGACCACGTTCACGGTGACCGTATAGGTCGGGATAGGAGTGAAGTTGGCAGTCAGGGCTACGTCTTCGGCCGGCATCATAAAGGTGTACGTGCTGCTGGTGCTGACTACGTCACCACCATCGGTCCAGTTTACGAAAAGATAACCTGCAGCTGCAGTTGCAGCAACGGTCACCTGTTCACCTGCATCGTATTCACCTGCACCTGTAACCGTACCTGCTCCTACCGGTGATACTCCAACCGAAACATCAAAACCCTGAGGTTCACAGATTAAAGTTGCTGTGCCGTCCTCCCAGCCGGTGATGATGTTCTGGCCAAGCAGGTTACTGATGGTCGGCATATAGGCCCCTGGAACATCGTAGATCTCCAGGGGATAGGTTCCGGGAATCGCTGGTGTATTTAAAATAAACGTAGCAACGATACCCGAGTTACCGCTGAAAGCGGTGGCTGGAAATGAATAGACCAGCACCCGGACCCTGCTCCCAATTTGGTTGGCAAGTCCGCTATGAACGCCAGGAACATTTCGGTAGAGGACAAGTGAACCTGGCTGGAGTGAGAATCCAGTTGGCAGGACAAGGTCAAACTGAAAACCGGCAAAAGCATCAGTATTGGTGATCTCGACTTCCACCGTCAAAGGACTCCCACAGTCCGTTTCAACGTCGTTGAGACTCAACACATTGCTTTGGCTCAGCAGTAATAAGCTGCTAAATGAAAGCAAGGTGATCAATAATAGTCGTATTATCTTCATGGCTATTGTGTTAATTGTTTCTTAGGTTATGGAATTGACTTGTTCCTGCACAATTGGATTATATGATTTCAAGAGGTCTAAGAACCAGCGTGCCGGCCTCCGCGAAGCGGGCGGCCGGCAGACTGGTATTTGATCTAGGTATTAAAGATCAGGAACATGACTCATTATCAACTACTTAATGATTACTACTTTCACTTCCTGCCTGTAAACCTGGTGAGAAGCGTCTTCTGTTATAGCATTCATTTGTAGAATGTACAGCCCTGTGGTCAGGGTCTGGGCATCGGTCCAGTTGATCAGGTGCTCACCGTAGTCATAGATGGCATCAGTAAGTTCACTGATCACTCTTCCGGAGAAGTCGAGCAGACGAATGTTCACCTTTGCATTGGCCGGTACATTGAACAGTGCGTTGATCTCGCCCCTGGTGGGGTTCGGGTACGCCATCAGGCTGAATGCATCGCTGAGAGCACCGTGCTTGGTCACCTGAACTTCGTTTTCGCCGTAGTTGGCACCGATCACATTACCCCATTCAATGGTTCCTTCCGCTGCCATGCTGATCAGATTGATCATGCCGGCCGGTATGGGTTCATTGTCAAGGTTATAGATCATACCGGTAAGGGTATTGCCTTCCACGGAGTAAGTAAGTTCATAGCCTGCAAGGGCCAGTGTGAGCTTAAGATTGCTGACCTGCGGTCCTTCAAGTTCGAACTGCAGACCGGAAACGGTTCCGTCGCTGTTGAACATGATGCCGTCGGAAGCCAGATAGATATCAGCCGGGATCGACATCACAGATGCCTTTCCTGTCTGTCCGAGTATGATGTTGATCAAGGCAACAATATCGAGTACGTTGATCTGTCCGTCGCCGTTGATATCGCCACCATCACCGATACACTGTGTCCAGGCCTGACTGCCCATGATGTAGTTGGTCAGGATCTGAACGTCAAGTACGGTGAGGAAGCCGTCGCAGTTCACATCACCCAGGAGTTTGGTGGTGAAGGTACCTGCAACTACTTCAGCATAGATGCCTGTACCACAAACAGTACGAACTTCAACGTTATACAATGTACCCGGAGTGAGTCCTGTGATCGTCTTTGGTGAAGCAGCAACCGCCCATGCCGTCCAGGTTCCACCTACCGCTTTCTTGTAGCGAAGTTCGGCAGTCTGTCCGGCAGGTGTCGTCCAGGTCACCTCAGCCGTCTTGGCAGTCGTAGTCGAAGCCAGGTTGGTGACAGGATCGCAGGCTGCAAAGTGAGCGACAACGGTCTTGTTGCCATTCATCGTCAGGCTTGCAGGATTTGCCGTACCTGTCAGGTCACCGGTCCAGTTCAGGAACAGTCCGTTTGGTTCCGGATCGAGTGTCAACACGGTTCCGTAATTAACGGTGTACGGAGGAGTCAGAACGGTCGCACCATTCTTTACCACCACCGAGCATGAAGACGGTCCATCAATGGTCACAGTCAAAGTAACCGTAGTGATCGTAAACTTCGCCTCAAGCGCTACGTTAGCAGCTGGCATGACAAAGCTATACGCCAGATTTGGGGAGACAAGCGTCGTTCCCTGATACCATCCATTGAATACCCAGCCTACCGTTGGGGTAGCAGTTACGGTTACATTGTCGCCAATGTAATAGATTCCGCCACCTGCAACCGTACCACCGGCAGTAGGATTCGCTGTCAGTGTAACATTATAAGGTATGGCATCGAATACTGCTACGAAGTCATTCCATTCGCACAGGATCGTATGATTGAACTGCTCATCTTCAACAAGAACTTCGCACATTGGATTTGCCCAGTAATCGAATACATATCCGGGTCCCGGGGTAGCCAGCAGAGTGATAACCTCATCCAGAGCATAAGGACCGGAACCGGAAATGACTTCGGCAGTACATCCTGCGGGAAGCAGTCCGCTTTCGCACTCATCACGCGCCATCGTTATTTCAACGTCGAAGTAGGTTTCCTCGAACAAGCCATAGATGGTTACGTCATAAGGCTGAGGAATCCAGCCGAAATTCGGAGCCGTGATAGGCGTACCGGTAGCATCCGTTACAGGAACATTGCAGTTATAATCATAGAACCAACCCACGAATTCATAGTTGCAGCAATCTTCTTCTGCTGAGATTGGCAGCGGGTCGTCTTCGATATTGTACATATAGTCCCAATCCTGTGCATAGACAGAACCGCAACCTATGGCAACAAGGTTAAGTTCATACTCGATCAGCTCATAATGAGCAACGGCAACCTTATTTTCATCCATGTAGATGCCAAGTGGGCTAACACCTTCAGCTTGAGTGGTATAATTCACATCCCAGTGCATGAAGCCCCAGCCCGGAGTAGTTTCCTCCTGATCGACCATTGCAACAACGGTTTCCGGATAGTTTCCATCACCCCAGGTGTTACCAAAACCATCAGGATTGTCTGATGTGGTCAGGGAGTAGATCGGATACTGCGGGAAGGCGGTTTCAACTGCAAGAGCATAGAATACAACCGTTTCTTCCCACTGTGCCGGAATGGTGTACGTAAAGGTCATCGTCTGCGGGTATGGACGCGGTGCATGTACCGGGTCGATCTGCCATCCGGTCAGGATGCAGTTCCCACCGTCTCTGTCTAATTCGCCACAACCCGGCAGGTCACTCAGCGTACCGACCATCCAGTTCACAAACGTGAAGCCGGGGATCGGGGTTGCCTTCAGGGTGACAACATCACCGAAATTATAGATGCCATCGCTTCCAGGAGTCACATCCTCAAGCAGCAGGCCATAATCAACGATGTTGCAGTTGCACGGATCAACAGGGCGCAGATATGTGCGGCATACAAGATCAAGTTCGTAATCGATCTTCTTGTAATGGGCTACCATCGTCACTGCAGTGTTCGGCATGTTGAATACATACGGATTCGAATAATTCTTACCCGTGAACAGTGAAGATGTCCAGTAGTCGAATTCCCAACCGATCTCCGGTATGGCTGTCACTGAAATGACTGACGGGAATCCGCTCAGCTGGTTGTGCTTGTAGAACGCATAGGGTTCGTAAGCTGTATAACCATTCTGTGTTACGGATTCATCACCAGCAACTTCCGGATCATGCGTCACGGTGAGCGCGTAGGTCGGCAGATCAACGACAAAGATTGCCCTGATCGTGCGATCAGCATTGACCATCGGCAGGCTCAGCGGATTGGCTGATCCGAGGCTGACACCATTTTCAACATCATACCAATGAGATAATTTATAATAGGTATTCGCAGTAGCTGTAAGGGTAAATGGCGTCGGATGCTGGAAGTGCTCGAACGTTCCGATTGCAGTGCCAGCGGTTGAATTGTTTGTGAACTTGTTCAATCCTGTGCCAGCAGGCGCTCCGGTCACTTTACCTCCGGTCGTATTCTGCGTATTGTTATAATACGGCAATCCCTTGATCACATACTGTCTCAATGCCAGTTCTGCAACCAGATCATAGGGCTGTTCGCAGTCGTTGTCACCTACTATGTAGCTCCATACACTTCTGTCAATGTATTCCTCGACCAGATAGACATTATCGTTGTTGAAACCAACGCATTCCCATCCTGGTTCAGGATAAACGGTCAGTGTCAGCGGTGTATCAAAGTCGAAGTAATCACCTGCTGTAGCTTCAGCATCAATCAGCTGTACAAAGTCACCATCGGAATTTTCACCTTCGATCAAAACTGAACCCTTGGTGTTAGGATCTGTAACGGCGGTGATGTGGTACGGCTTCTTTACGAAGACGGCCTTGATGTCGAGGTTCGATTCGACCGGCATCCATTCGGTCGGCGTGAAAAGCACATAGTGCCGCTCGCTGCCCACCATGGTTCCATCCCATACCTCGAAATGATCGAACATCCATCCGCATTCGCATTCGTGTGTTTCGAGCGTCACAGGTGTCCCGTATTTGAAGACAGCATAATTCTGTGCTGCAAACACGATGCCCCAATCCTGTCCCTGTACGAACTGTGCCGTATAGGTTACATAATTGCAGTCAGGGCTTTCCGGAACGACCGTAACGTCAATTCTCGGGTAGAACTTGGCAAAGTTGGCTTCCACTGTATAGGTGTAGCCGTGTACCGGATCCGTGCCAACCATATCAAAGGTGATGAAACCTTCTTTTGGAGTTACAAAGTTCGGTTTGGCTGGCAGTTCAGGATCATAGGTGTAATTGGTCACATCGTTTGGTCCGATGGTGGCCAGTACGGAAGCGGGCAGCTGTTTACCACTGGACGGTGGTGCATACGACCAGCTTGTATTGTAATAGCCATCCATTGCCTTTGCCTTGATCATAACAGCACTGCCGTGGGTATAGTTCTTTGTATCATAATCAACCCATGAATTGGTATTGCCTGTCCAGGATACACCGCTGGTGCTGGGGTCCTGGTACGGGACCGCTTTTGCATAGATGTTGTAGGTGTTGATGTTATAATCCACATTGAACCTGTAGCCTTCAAACGGCACTGCCGGATCGGCTGTCCAGTCAATGAACGGATGTGATGTCGGCCAGGCCGGTGCAGCAGGTGTCTGGTTCTGGTTGGTGAACAGTTCCCATCCCAAACCGGGTAGGGTGTTCTGATATTTCCATCCTGAACCGGATTTATAATACACCGAGGTGGTCAGGTTTCTTGTCCAGTTATTGATATGGTACCCCTGACCAATGTTGGACTTGAACGTATACACGTGCGGATAAGGCAGCATATTGACCTTGTAGGTCAGCTGTTTTCCATAGGATCCATACGCACTGCCATCCACGTTCAGGTTCTTCAGTGTTGCCGAACCTTCTTTCAGGAACAGATTGTTGATATCGCCTGCACCCCAGCTCGGCGGGAATTTCAGCCCGCTGTTGGCCGAGTAGCTAACAGTGATGTCAAACTTACAGGTGGTGCACCACGACCAGACAAGGTCTGCTCCACCGCCTGGTCCGTCGCTTGCCACTCTGCCTCCATCCGTCATGTCGATGAAGCCGGCTCCGTTATCCATGAATCCGTCGCGGAACAGGACATAATAATTATAGCAGTGCAGCATCTGGTTGTACGGATGCGTCCAGTACTCTTCATTGCCTGCAAAGGCTTCCGGGACAAGGGTGATCACCGTCGGGCCAAAAGTACCCGGGTAACCAGGCAGAGCTTCTTCATACTCAGAGGCAGTGGCCTTGAACATCACCTTTTTCCATACTTCCGGACCGTATTTCGGACTTGCCCAAATCTCGAACTTATGGGTGGGTTCACCTACCTGGTCAGAGATCATATTCCCGTTGGTGTACTTCACAGGATTCACAAAGGTGATCTTGATCGGTGCATTGTATGCAATTTCAACATCTTCACACCCTGATGGTTCAACCACTGGTGAGATCAGCTGCGGAATGGTCTTGAAGATGATCTGACGTGAAAGCTCGAAAGCACACGCGGCTTCTTCGTCAAACTCATAATCATCCTGATCAAGACGGTATTCTACTCTCTGGAAATCACCTGTTATGTTGTTATGGGCCCAGATGTCGCCAAACACGATCCTGTAATAGTTATTCCACTGAAGATCAACACGTACTTCATTTTCCGGTGTACCCGGGTAGACCGTGATGACCCGACCTGCCCTGATGGACCAGAAAGGAACGGTTGCCCAATTGTCCGGATCAGGATAGATGTACTCGTGGCACGGAGGTTCACCCGCAACGATGTACTTCTCAAGACGGATGAAATTACCCAGACCGGTGCCGGAGGTTGGCAGGGGCTGACCCATATAGTTGTAGACATCCTGGTTGAACGTAATGGTAAAGGTCCTTTCAACGGGGACTTCAACAATGTCGGGTTCGCATTCCGGATCGCAGCTCAGCTGATAGCTCGGATCGAACATCGCGTAAGGTGGCGCAACAATGTCGGCATCATCATCGCCTTGATCACCGATGCAGTAGTTGCCCGATTGTGCCCCGGATAGTCCGAGGTTTACAATCTCAACATCCTTGTCATCTTCAACCCAGGGATTCACAAAGTAGGCTTCCGCGTCAGCCGGATCGGCCGGAGTCACGTAAACCAGTGTTTCACCCGCAATGAGTCCTGACAATGCACCATAGGATAACACAGTTGCTTCAACCTGTCCGTTAAATTGCTTGTCGGCGATCACGATGTTGGGCAGTGTCAGCCATTTGCAGCTGATCGTAGCCTGTATCACCGGATATCCGGCGCCTTCCGGACAGTTGAGCACATAGTTCGGAGCGTCTGTTCCGCTCAGGGTGGCTGAGTAAGTTACGTTCCACGTACCAATGTTCTTGCTGGCAAAGGTGCCGGCCGGATTAATGGTACCTGAAACGTTATCGCCAGCCAGGAATCCCTTGAAGCCATCGTTTACTCCATCATAAGGTGTAGGTTCATTCTTGCTGACAACGGCATTGGTATTTCCGTCGTAGATCTTATTATCAGCTTTTGCATAAACATCCACACATTTGCGGAAGATCTTGGCTGCGGAGGTCGCTGTGCTGCCGGGAACACCATAACCCGTTAACGGATCATAGGTGGTAGCGCCAAGGATGTAGTAGCAATCATCGATACCTGTGAGCTCCAGACCTGTGATGTTCACCTGTTTGGTGAGATAGATCGTTCCGTTCCAGGTGGTATTTTCATCAATAAAGTTTGCCACAACGCCAACCCAGTCGAAATCAACCGTACAGTCATAGCCAGGGCAGGTTGTCGAATAACCGGTAAGTGTACTGGCTTCCTGGTCAATGGTTGCAGTAGTCGTTCCGTCATAGATCTTGTTGTTGATGACGATGTTTGCCGTAAGGTTCTTACGGAAGAGGGCCTTCAGTTCCTTATCGCTGCGGAACACCAGTTCATAAACATGATGTCCGGCATCGTTCAAACCTATATAGGTAAAGTCGGGATCCCCCAAGGGTTCTCCGTCATCAGCCGGATCGCAGAAGATCCATTCGCCCCAGGTCCAGCCTGTGGTGGGGATGACTTCGAGGAGAACGGTTTCACCGTGGGTGAAGGTGAGGAAGGTGCCGCTGGTGGGCTCGATATCGGCGCACTCGCGGTTACCGGTCAATTCGAACGGTGTGCTTCCGCCGTCGGTCCACACGATCACTTTCTGTCCGCAACCTGCAACTCCGATAACGAATTCATATTCTTCCTGGTCGAAGTGGGCGGTTACCTCGGCATTGCACGGAGGCATCCTGTACCAGGTCGGGTTGGCTTCATAGTCGGCAAAATTATCATAGGCAGGTATGTCACGGCCTTCTGGTTCTTCGCAGTCCGTTTCGCTCGTCCATTCATCGAAGAAATAGCCACCGAGCACCGAAGGTGTTGCGATTACTTTTACCAGGGTACCACAGCCAATGTTGTAAGGTCCCGGAATTTCCGGATTTGTTGTTCCGGCATAATCGGGTTCCGCCGCCATCGTCAGTGCATAGGTACCAATGGTGAAGCTGACATTCCTGCTGTCAGGAGAGGTCATGTATACGAAATTCGGATACGCGAACAGCTTGACGATCGGCTTGAAGTTCAGGGTATAGTCGCCCTTGTTCGCTGCGCCGGTCAGATCCGTTGGCGGATCATAGTTGCCGGGGATGACGAAGTTGAAGGTCCAGGCAACATCCACTGCATTGATCAGTTTGTCAGGTACCGTACCCACCTTGCTGGTGGAGCCTGCGATGATGGCTGACAACATCGTTTCCGTATTCACGGGCAGGGCTGTTCCCACCGTGAAGAGTCCACTGGCGGTGGCGCCATAGTGCCAGTCAATCGTTGTTCCGGCCGGAATTTCGTGGGCCGTATTCTTGATCACGACATCCGTATAGATATCATACGCTGTGGGTTCGATACTGGCGATGGCCGGGAAATCGAAGGTAACCGTTATGGGAATGATATCGTTCAGGCACACATAGTCATTGGGCGTTGTAGCCGTAAAGGATGCATTGGCAAAGGTAATGTCAACATTGTCGGTACCAACGATACAGATGGGCGAGGTGCCATAGTAGGTAAACAGCTCAACATCCATGTCAAAGGTAACCGGAGCTGAAACTCCTTCGATATCGAATTCCCAGTAAAGAGTCGTACCTGAAATTGCAGTCAGATCGTACGGGTAGATCAACGGACTACCAAACATCTGGCTGAACTTCTTACCGGATGTTCCGCCGAGGACACCATCGATAATCGTGATAGTGTTGGTCGGAGGATTGGTTGCACCATACCTGGCTCCCAAAAGCACCATTCCTGATGGGAAGTTACCCGATGTTTTGGTAATTCTTCCATCGAGCATGATACCCGCGTGGTCTGCTGAAAAAGGAGCAGCCAACGTCGTGGTGACCGGTACAATGATCGGGGCCTTGGTCACGGCACTGATCGCGGTTGGGCCAATGTTCACACTTGCAGTGATATCCAGGTTGATCAGCTCAACGCTCAGCACTTCACCGTAGGGATAATCAACGGCATTCAGCTGAACAATGGGCTGTACCGTCAGGTTGTAGCTGCCCGATGGCAGGTTGGCAATGGAAAACTCCCATTCAATATCGAGTTCACTATGGCCAAGCAGCGGTGTTGGCGCCACTCCGGCAGGAACTGAGTTCACAACAACATTCGACAAATAAACAGGCGTGTTCGCCGGAATACCTCCGACACCAACTGTAAAGACTGCCGGACCGAAGCTTCCGCCGGGGGTCTGGGTGTAGGTCCAGGTGATCGTTGCACCGGCAGGAATGGCCTTGTCGGTCTTCAGAATGGCGTTGGCCAGGATTTCGCCTGCCAGGTCAACCTTATAGATGGTGGGATAGGTGATGGTAGTGGAGAATTCGAACGGACCACCACATTCTATGATCGGTGAAAGTTCTGGTGTGAATGTTTGTTCAACATCAGCCACTTCGATATCGAATTCGCTGGATGCAAGTACGGTCTCGCACAATTCATCCCCGAATTCAAGAGCAGCATCCTTATAGGCTATGGTAGAAACGGTTACGGTAAAGGTTTCCGCTTCCATGAACCCATCGAATGTAAATACCCAGTTGATGGTCTTACCACTTTCATCTTCAAGCAATGGAGCGATGAAGTCGCTTGGTACCGTTACAAGATCAAAAATATCACTGAGCAGGATATCATTTCCATATACACCATATACACCTGCTACAGTACCCAGGTCAATGGTTCCAACCACTCCCGGTGCAGGGGAGATATCCAGTATTCTCAGACCGGAGAAACCGCCTTCGCGGTCGGTACTTAACAAGGCATCTGCCCTGACACCCGGATAGGCATTGTCAGGGATGGTGGGATAAGTTGCTGTCAAAGGCACAATGAGAGGTGTACCTTTCGCATCATCATCGGTTCCCGGTATGGTCCTGATCGAAAAACCGTCGGACATAAACATACCCGGATCCGGGAGATCATTCATTTCGAAAATTGCTTTGACGTGTTTGTCGCCTGCCATCGTAATGGCCCACGTAAATCCTTCCGGATCGGGGTTACCGGTCAGGGGATAAGGTGGCGGACCCAACGTGTATGGCAGGGGGGTGTCATACCCTGTTGTTGCCCAACCGACAAAAGAATACCCGGTTGAAGCAACAGGTTTCAGTGCCCAGATCTCGTCGTTTTCGCCCAGCAGAGGAGCGTCACAGATCGAGGGCCCGTTAAAGTACCCGTCGACAACCTCAATGTCACCGGGATTCTTGGCTTTAACGATGCCATAGCACTCAATGTCTACATAGAGACTGGTTTGAAGCTGAGCCTCGGCAACATAAGAGCTAAGAAGCAGTATCGTGAAAAGGGCTGCGATAACCGCTCCGGCACGTCTCAATCTTTTTGGTTTGTAAATTGTTTCCATAAAAAATAAGTTGTTTAATGAATAATTGTTTCGCAAAAAATTATTATATCGAGAGGATGAAACTGAAATCAGGAGCCGACAGGTTCCGCAAAGATGAAAGACAGCATCCTTTCAAAACGGCTGGACTGCTGAAAATCATTGGAACCTTTCTTTCGCTGACCCCTGTAAACTCCACTTTCATTTTTTCCCTGATCATTAAATTTTTAGTTTCGAAATTGTTTACCTTTTGTTTTTGATGAGTGATAAATTTAAGTGATTATATATATATAATGTATGAAAATTCTCATTTTCTATTTGTAATTGATGAAACTCTGCCTGATGAATCTGGCAATCTCCAATCGGATATCAATGTTTGGTTTTGGAATCATACGGCAAAATAAAAACAAAATTAACTAATTCGCAAATTAATTCATTCTCTTTTTAAACCTTTTTTTCAAAAAAAAGTTTCACAAAAGGCTTATTTCTTTCTGTTCACCTGTTTAGCTTCCGAATATTTTCTGTTATAATAAACCTGGTCCAATGATAACTTGTTAAGTGTTATGTATGCAAAGTAAGCATTAATCAAATGAATATGCAAATTAATCTATTCTTTTTTCATATAATTATTGTTAATAACCTCATCGCAACCCTCTCTTTCCAATGAAAACGAATCTATTTTTTTAACGTAAATCAGGCTTTCAAGGTTTCATTAATCTTAAAATACTATATGTCAATTAATTAAATCGTTTTTGCGAAATTGTTAATACCTGCTTTTCCGGCTATTCCCTTTTTTCCCGTGTTGATAACTTTTACAGGAACCATTACGGATGCTTCTTTAATCCTTTCGCGTGTAAATCTTCAAATTAATAAGGTATCCTTTCCAGCTTAGCGCCAGTAAAAATACAAATCTTTTCCAGTCAAAGTTCTATCTTTGTAAAATAAAATGTACAACATCCTCATCACCGGTGCCAACGGACAGCTCGGGAGCGAATTCCGGAAAATCGCCCCTGCCCGGTCCGATGTTCGGTTCACCTTCACCGATGTCGGCGAGTTGGATATCACTTGCCCAAAAGCCGTAGACGACTTTACTTCGGCCGGAAGGTATGATTGCATCATCAACTGCGCCGGTTACACCGCGGTGGATAAGGCAGAAACGGAACGCGAAGCCGCCAGCCGGGTGAATGTTTCAGCAGTCAGGAACCTGGCCATGTCAGCCAGTGAACAGGACTCCCTGCTCGTTCACCTGTCGACCGACTACGTTTTTGACGGTCATCACCACAGGCCCTACCTGGAGACGGACAGGGAAAATCCCCTTTCGTGGTACGGACAAACCAAGCTCGAGGGGGAACGCCAGGTGTTGATGCATGCGAATAAAGCATTGATCATCCGTACTTCCTGGCTCTACTCCCAGTTTGGGAACAACTTCCTGAAGACCATGGTCAGACTCGGCCGGGAAAAAAAAGAGCTCAGGGTGGTTTGCGACCAGGTTGGAACACCTACCTGGACGGCCGACCTGGCCCGCGCCATCCTGAAAATCATTCCCCTCTTCAGATGGAACGCAAAGAGGATCTATCATTATTCCGATGAGGGAGTTTGTTCCTGGTACGATTTTGCAGCGGAAATCATGGAAACAGCCGGACTCTCCTGCCGGATCATCCCGGTCACGACCTCAGAATTCCCGACTGCAGCCCTTCGCCCCTTTTACAGTGTGCTGGATAAGGGAAAAATCAAGCGGGACTTCGAAATTGAGATCCCACACTGGAAAACGAGTTTGAAGGAGTGTATCCGGGAGGGGGAAGGCAGTGGAGTAGTCATTCATAGTCATTCATAGTCATTTATAGTCATTCATAGTAATTCATAGTCATTTATAGTCATTTATAGTCATTTATAGTTATTTATAGTCATTTATAGTTATACATTGTCATATTGATTAATTATCATTTTTGACTTGCAGCTTAAAACCACTAATCATGAATATCGATCAGCAAATCCTCGACAGGGCCAATGCATGGCTGACAGGAAACTTTGATGAAATGACCAAGCAACAGGTAAGGGATCTCATGGAGAAGGATCCGGTGGGCCTTACCGATGCATTTTACCGTGATCTTGAGTTTGGCACCGGTGGCCTGCGCGGGATCATGGGCGTGGGAACCAACCGGATGAACAGGTACACCGTTGGCATGGCAACCCAGGGCCTGGCCAATTACCTTAAAAAGGTGCACGGTGACCGGGCGGAGATCAGTGCAGCCATTGCCTATGACTCCAGGAACAATAACACGCTTTTTGCGCAGATCACGGCGAATGTACTCTCAGCCAACGGGATCAGGGTCTTTCTGTTTGACCGCCTCCGCCCAACCCCGGAACTCTCTTTTGCAGTGAGGCATCTCAAATGCCAGACAGGAATCGTGATCACCGCCTCGCACAACCCGAAGGAATACAACGGTTACAAAGTATACTGGACCGATGGCGGCCAGTTGCTCACGCCTCACGACAGGAACGTCATCCAGGAAGTGCTCCGGATCAATTCGGTTGATGAGGTGAAATTTGAAGGAAATCCCGCCCTGATCAACACGATCGGTGCAGAGGTTGACAGGGCGTTCCTGGAGAAGAGCTGCCAGCAGTCGCTGTCACCGGAGATCATCAGGGATCATCACGATCTGAAGATCGTTTACACTCCTCTCCACGGAACAGGTGTACACCTTATTCCAATGGCTCTGAAAGCCTTTGGATTTACGCAGATCATCGGGGTGGAGGAGCAGAATGTGATCAGCGGGGATTTCCCCACGGTTCATTCACCCAATCCGGAGGAAGGAGCTGCACTGGCGATGGCCATTCAGAAAGCCGTGGAAACAGGAGCCTCACTGGTGATGGGTACCGACCCGGATGGCGACCGGGTGGGCGTTGCCGTCAGAAACAGGGAAGGTGAATTTATCCTGCTCAACGGCAATCAAACCGCCTGCCTGATCCTGTATTACATACTCGGCAAATGGTCGGAAAAAAAGAAGCTTACCGGCCGCGAATACATTGCCAAAACGATCGTCACCACCGAGTTGCTCAAGGACATTGCCACCCATTTCGGTGTGGAGACCTTTGATGTGCTGACCGGCTTCAAATACATCGCCGAGCTGATCCGCAACCTGGAAGGGGAACGCGTTTACATCGGCGGCGGTGAAGAAAGCTATGGCTACATGATCGGTGATTTTGTCAGGGACAAGGATGCCGTGACCTCTTGCTGCATGATCGCCGAGACGGCTGCCTGGGCTTCCAGCCAGGGGAAAACCCTCTTCGAACTGCTCATCGACATCTATGTCCGCTTTGGATTATCGAAGGAAAAACAGATCTCGGTCACCAAAAAAGGAAAAGCCGGCGCTGAGGAGATCCAAAAGATGATGGACCGGTTCCGGAATCATCCTCCGGCAGAACTGGATGGCTCACGGGTGATCCGGATCATGGATTATCTGAAACAGACTGAAAAAGACTGTCTGACAGGAATCCTGAAGAAGATTCTGCTACCGCAATCAAATGTGCTTCAATTCTTCCTGGAGGATGGCAGCAAGATCACCGTACGTCCATCAGGCACCGAACCCAAGATCAAGTTTTACTTCGGGATCAAAGCGCCACTTGGGAAGGCGGAAGAATTTGAGGAAACCGACAGGAAACTTGAAATGCGAATAGAAGCGATATCGCGTTCTTTGGGCCTATCTTGAAAGGAGAAAGGAGAAATGAGAAATGAGAAATATATATCTCCTCTCTCCTCTCTCCTCTCTCCTCTCATTAAAACACGTCCAGAATCTCGATCTTCTTATCCCGGAACAGCACGGTATCACCCTTTTTATGACCGTGCAGGGCGTGGAAGAAGGGCACAAAGGGAGAGATCGCCAGCCAGGTTTCATTCTCGTACTCGAACTTCCCGATGCCAACAGAAACAAATATTTTTTGGTCCCCGGTGATGATCACAGCACCAACATCCACACTATCAAGCTTTTTGGAAGGATCGACCTTATCGAGCATCTTCAGCTGGTCGAGTGACTGCCGGAGCTGTTTGGCAAACATATCGCGCTTTCCCATCATCTGATCCCGGTAGGAATCATACTGATCACGGGGCTGATGTTCATAGGCACTGTCCTGGGCATCTTCCATTTCAGACCGTGTATTATCAATACTCGCCTGCTGCAGCTGCCTGCACCTCGCGATCAGCCTCTTTTTAAAATCTTCACGGTCCATTGCGCAAATTTGTGCTAAAATATAAAATTAGCCTTGGGTTTACAAATAATTACCAAAAAATCGGTGTTAGAGGGAAAAAGGGTAAATTTGTTCAATTGTTAAAGTGATCACTGGTATGAACCCCAGGGCAAGCCCTGGACCTTAATTCCGGGGCAAGCCCCGGGGAATTTACCCATTTACCCCACCCCCGTCCCCTCCCCTGCTGGCAGGGGAGGGTGCAGGGGTGGGGTACATTAAATTGCTGACTGCTGATCCCCGTTTCGTTTCACTCGCGGAGACAAGCTGCCGTCTCAATCCACTACCATGAACAACCACCCGGAAGAAGCCTACAGATCCCGCCAGGTCATCGAATTCCTGACCGTTGCCAATGAATATTGCCTGTTTCTGGAAAAGGCACAGGGATATGGAAAAGAGAAATTGCTCGACTTTACCAGCAAAATCAGTCCGTTGCTTTATCTCAAGGGAACTCTTTTACCGCCGGCAGAAACCGGGGAACCAGGAGCAGGTGAACGCTTCGTGACGCAAGAACATTGGCAGACCCTTTTTCTGATGTTGCATGAAACCCTGGGAGCGGATGACCTTTTCTGGTATGCGACCCCGGAAAGCGATGGACAGGTTGCCCTTGTCAAAGCAAGCCTGGCTGAACACCTGGCTGACATCTATCAGGACATGAAGGACTTTGTGCTTCTTTACCAGAAAAACCTGCGCAATTCACAAGAAATTGCAGCCAGTGAGATCAGGCTGCTTTTTTCCTCGCACTGGGGCATCCGTATCGCGCAGATACAGCGCCACGTGCATTCCCTACTCCATGGAGAACCGGATGAAGGCAGTGAAGAACTGAAGGAGTTGCTTTCCGGAATTTGACAGGAAAAATGTGTTGGATGATTTTGTTTTCAAAGAAATAGTTATTTTTGCATTTAATTTATTTAATCCAAATAAATTTTAATCCTCTAAACCAAAATCACCGGACCGCACCGAACGATGTCATTGTCGAAAAGCACTCAGGGCAAAAGGGGACTGACCGAAAAGCTGGACTGGATATTTACACACAGGATCTGGGGATTTCCTGTCTTTTTTGTCACCCTCTGGATCATGTTTGTGGGCACCTTCCGCATCGGTGCCTTTCCAATGCACTGGATCGAGTCGGGTGTCACGGCGCTTTCTGCTTTTTTAAACACCCTGATGGCGGAGAGCATGCTGAAAGATTTGCTGATCAATGGGATCATCAGCGGCATAGGCGGTGTCATCGTATTTCTTCCCAACATCCTTCTCCTGTTCTTCTTCATATCCCTGATGGAAGAAACAGGTTACATGGCCCGGTCGGTGTACATCATGGATCCGATCATGCACCAGTTAGGGCTGCACGGCCGTTCCTTCATTCCCATGATCATGGGCTTCGGGTGCAACGTACCGGCGATCCTTGCCGCACGTTCCGTTGAGAACCGGGATAGCCGCCTGATCACCGTGCTGATCAATCCGTTTTTTTCCTGCAGTGCACGCTTACCTGTTTACGTGTTGCTCATCAGTGCCTTTTTCCCTTCTCGCGCCGGGACCATGCTGTTCCTGATCTATCTAATCGGAATCGTACTTGCCATCATCACGGCACTAATCCTGAAGCGAACCCTTTTCACGTCGGAGCACCTGCCATATCAAAAGGATCTCCCCCCCTTCCGTGTACCTGGACTGAAGCGAACACTGCAAAGTATGTGGGACAACGGCGTGGCGTACCTGAAAAAGATCAGCGGTGTGATCCTGATCGCCACCATGGTGATTTGGGCACTGGGTTACTTTCCAAGAAACAGGGACCATTCAGCGGATTATGGGACTCAGCTGGCCGAATTGAATAAAAAATATGAATCAGAAATCCGGCTGACTGATCCGAACGATCGGGACCGGCTGAAAGAACTGCGGAGAAGCCGTGAGGAGCAGACAAGGCAACTTTCGCTTCAGCAGAATGCTGAACAACACGAAAAATCCTATATTGGACAGATCGGTAAGTGGATCGAACCGGCGCTGCGCCCCCTGGGATTCGACTGGAAGATGGGGATCAGCCTGCTATCGGGAATCCCTGCCAAGGAAATTGTCGTGAGCACCATGGGGGTATTATACCAGGCCGGTCAGGATCAGAGCGATCGTTCATCTTCTTCCCTGGTTGAAAAATTGCAAAACCAGGTTTACCCGACGGGATCCAGGACCGGGCAGCCGGTATTCACTCCCCTGGTGGCTTTTGGATTCATGGTCTTCATCCTGATCTATTTTCCCTGCATCGGAACCATTGCTACGATCTCAAAGGTAGCCGGTTCGTGGAAATGGGGTGCATTTACCGTGGTGTATTCCACTTCACTTGCCTGGCTGATGGCATTCCTGATCCATCAGATCGGCTCAATCATTCTATAAATCCCGATCGTCATTCGTCCAGGCGGTTCAATCCCTCCACTGCGCGGGGATAATTTGGTGACAGGCGCAGTGCCTCCTGGTAATCCAGCCTGGCTTTGACCTTCTCATTCAGGATTTCATGACACAGCCCCCTGTTGTATAATGCATCCACGTAGGAGGGATTCATCCGTAGCGTAAGGTCAAAAAAATGAATGGCCATGCGGTAGTCCTCCCGTCTGACAAGACAGATGTATCCAAGATTATAGGAAGCCAGGAAGTAACTTGAATCCAGGGCCAGGATCCGGTGGTACATTTCCTCCGCCCGTTGATCGTTTCCAGATTCCTGCATAAGCATCCCCAGGTTGTAAAGCACCTGGGTGTTTGTTGAATCGATCCTGATCGCGTTCTGGTAGTAGCCGGCGGCAATCTCGGTACTTTTCGGCGCAAGGAGGGAGCCAAGCATGACATAAGCATCCCTGTAATACTGATCCTGCTGGACGGCCTTCTGAAAGGACTCAATGGCAAGGCTTGTGTCACCGGTTTCAAGGTACGAGAGGCCCAGGTGAAAACAGGCCTCGGGATACACTGGCCGGAGTGCCGCTGCCTTTTTAAAATATTCCCTGGCCAGGCCGTGGTCCTGAAGCACCAGGTGCAGATAACCCATTTTGAAGCAAGCTACCGGATGAAGAGGATCCAGATCGGTTGCCTTGTTCAGTGCATCTTTTGCCTTGACTGGATTGTTCATTCCCAGATAGATATCCGATAGTGTAACAAAAAGCCCGGGATTGTCCGGGTCAAGTGTCAGAGCCTGGCTGATGGTGCTCAGGGCTTCGTTGATCCGATCCTCCGCCAGCAATAAACGGGCGCTGTCGTTGAGGGACCCGGCAGTCAGGGAAACGGATGCCGTTGCCTGGTGAGGGATGTCATCGGGTGGAGTCCGGTTATGACAGGCTGACAGCACGACAAGCGGTAAAAGGAGCGCCAGGAAAAGATCTTTCATCTTAGGGCAGGGCCATTGGTGAGTTCCTGTCAGGCAGTGGCTGTGAGGGCCTCCCTGACCTTTTTTTCAAGTTCCTGTGCCAGTTCGGGATTGTCCATCAGCAGTTTCTTCACGGTGTCTCTTCCCTGGCCGAGCCTGGTTTCCCCGTAGCTGAACCAGGTACCGCTTTTCTTGATGATATTGTGGTCGGTACCAAGGTCGATGATCTCGCCCATTTTTGAGATCCCTTCTCCGTAGATGATATCGAACTCAGCGATACGGAAAGGAGGGGCCAGTTTATTCTTGACGACCTTCACCCTGGCCCGGTTACCGGTGATGTTCTCCCCATCCTTGATCTGGGTGGTCTTTCGGATGTCGAGACGGACAGAGGCATAAAATTTCAGGGCATTCCCTCCTGTTGTCGTTTCCGGGTTACCGAACATCACCCCGATCTTTTCGCGTAACTGATTGATAAAAACGCAGCTTGTATGGGTCTTGCTGATGGTGGCCGTTAGTTTCCGAAGGGCTTGTGACATCAGACGGGCCTGCAGGCCCAGTTTTGAGTCGCCCATTTCGCCTTCGATCTCACTTTTTGGGGTAAGGGCAGCCACAGAATCGATGACAATGATATCGATGGCGCCGCTCCGTATCAGGTTCTCGGTGATCTCCAGGGCCTGTTCACCGTTATCCGGCTGGGAGATCAACAGGTTTTCAATATCCACACCCAGTTTTTGGGCATAAAAACGGTCGAAGGCATGTTCGGCATCGATGAAGGCAGCAATGCCACCGGCTTTTTGAGCCTCGGCGATGGCGTGGAGTGCCAGGGTCGTCTTGCCGGAGGATTCGGGTCCGTAGATCTCGATGACCCTCCCCCGGGGCAACCCTCCGATCCCCAGTGCATTATCCAGGGCAATGGAGCCGGTGGAAATTATGCCCACCTGAACGACTACATTGTCACCCAGCTTCATGATGGTACCTTTGCCATATTCCTTTTCCATCTTATCAATAACCAGCTGCAGAGCCTTCAGCTTTTCCCTGTTGTTCACGTTTTCATCTGATGCCATAGATCCAGGTAGTTTAAATGTTCAAAACGGTCCTTTCCAGTTAATCCGGAAATGGGGTAAAATGTTACCCGGTTTAAAAAAAAATCTGCATAAAAGTACGCAAAATCAAATTTCACAGAGCAAAGAGCAAAAATCAAATGTTGTTTTTGTCACAGGTTACAGGTTGCAGATTGCAGGTAAAGGTCGATGGACGCTTACTTTTGATCTTGCTTTTTGCTCTTTGCTCTTTGAACTTATCCCCGGGACAGGATCTGCTCGGTATGGTTTTGCGTATCGACCTTTGTGATGATTTGTTCGATGGTGCCATCCTTATCGATCACAAAGGTCACCCGGTGAATGCCATCGTAGGATCTGCCCATGAATTTTTTCGGGCCCCAGACACCGTAGGCGTTGATGATGGTTCGTTCAGTGTCAGGGATGAGGGGGAAAGGGAGGTTGAATTTGGCACTGAATTTCTGGTGCGACTTGAGAGGATCGGCGCTCACCCCGATGACCTGGTACCCCTGGCCGAGCAGTTGCTGATGATTGTCGCGCAGGTTGCAGGCTTCCGCCGTACAACCGGGTGTGTCGTCCTTGGGGTAGAAATAAAGAACGACCTTCTTTCCCTTGAAATCCTCAAGTGCCACCCTGTTGCCGTTCTGGTCTGTGGCGGTGAAGGCTGGAGCCTTGTCACCGGTTTTCAGTGTTGTCATCATATGATTCTTTATAAGATCAAAAAGCAAATAGTAAAGATCAAAGATCATAAATATTTTTGATTTTTGCTCTTTGATCTTTGATTAAAATTTCATTTTAAAGCGTGTCTCTTTCTTTGAGATCCCTGCTTTCGCAGGGATGACGATCGCTGTGGAGTTAAGGGAGTGGGCGATAAAATTGGCTTACCAATTTTATCGCCCACTCATTCTCTCCCCTTGGCATGCGTCATCCCGGCGTAAGCCGGGATCTTTTTCCCTTTGTAAACCATGCGTCATCCCGGCGTAAGCCAGGATCTTTTTCCCTTTGTAAACCATGCGTCATCCCGGCGTAAGCCGGGATCTTTTTCCCTTTGTAAACCATGCGTCATCCCGGCGTAAGCCGGGATCTTTTTCCCTTTGTAAACCATGCGTCATCCCGGCGTAAGCAAGAATCTGTTGTAATATCGGCACCACTGCGTCAAACCGCACGCTTCGCACCGGGGCCTCCGCGCCTGGCAGATGTATCTGCCATGCAGGATCAGCCAGTGGTGGGCGATCGGGATCAGCGCTTCCGGAATATGCTGCACGAGTTGTTTTTCCGCTTCAAGAGGGTTTTTTGCATGATACGTGAGTCCCAGACGGGCAGACACACGGAAAACATGAGTGTCGACGGCCAGGGCCGGTTTATGGAAAACAACGGAAGCAATGACGTTGGCACTCTTGCGTCCTATGCCTGGTAGCTTCTGAAGCTCCTCCGGTTCGGAAGGCACCTGGCAGGCATACTCGTCACGCAGTTTCCTTGCCATGCCAACCAGGTGGCGGGATTTATTGTTAGGATATGAACAGCTCCGGATCAGCTCAAAAACATCGCTCACCTCCCCCTCTGCAAGGGATTCGATGGAAGGGAACCGCCTGAAGAATAAGGGTGTGATCAGGTTCACCCTCTTATCAGTACACTGGCCCGACAGGATGACAGCCACCATCAGTTCATAGGGACTTGTGTAGATGAGCTCGGTCTCTGCAACGGGCTGATGCACGGTGAAATACCCGATCACCCCCTCAAATCGTTCCTTCCTCGTCATAGGGATGAGGTCAGTTCAGCATAAAGCGGATGCTACCAATGGTTTTCGTGTTTTGAACCGAAAGCGCCCGCGAGTAGTTCATGATCAGGCTGATCACAGAGGGCTTTGGCTGGGACATTTTACATTCCAATTCTGCATCAAACAGACCGTCAGCTTTAAGCTCATCGAACGTGTGGTTAAAAAAATCTTCAAACGTAAAGGATTTCATCATACGCATTCTAGTTGATTAAAAATGAGTTAATTTACAAGTCAAACGGAGATCAGAAGTCAATTATTATGGAAGGATGAAAAATTTTTCCGGAAGAAACTTAACGAACGCAAATTATGATTTAGTCTCCAGGTACTCCTTGGGCGAAGTACCCGTATATTTTTTAAAACAAGCATAGAAGGATGATTTGGATTGGAATCCGGCCATTTCAGCGATGGCTTCCATGGTGTATTTCTTTACGCTTTCTTCCATGATCCTGATGGCTTCCTTCATCCTGTACTCGTTCACAACACCGTAAAAATTCTTCCCCATGACCTCATTGAGTACGTAGGTAAGCTGGCGCCGCGGGATATGCAACTGATGGCACAGGTCGCTCATTGAATAGTTCGCATTCAAATACGGTTTATCCTTCGACATCAACTCACCGATCTGATGAATGATCCTTTCGGATTCTCCGGGGGCAATCACCGGTTTGGAGCGGGAATGCTGAGCGTATTGATCCGCATCAACTCCGCCGGACGCAGCAGTCCGTCCACCCCCCGGGATGGAAATGGCCTTCTCAAGGGCAGTGACCTGAACCAGAAGGGTATCCTGTCGCAATGCATAGTAACCGGTCAGTCCGCCACCCGTAAGCAACAGGATGTTTGAAAAAATCGCTTTTGCCATAGGATCGACTTTAGTCAAAAGCAAGGGTATTGCAATCGCCAGTATGAACAGAACAATGCTGATGGTCTCCATCCTGATCCAGGCGGGTTGAAGGTAGGCAGAGCGGCCAGGATCCTTTTGCCGGGCCAGTTTTTCAGACCTAATGAGTGACCTCGCGTTCATAAACGCCACAATTCCCTGCAGAACGATGAGCACCGGTCCTGCCCAACGACAGATCGCCCTGGCCATCCAAAAGGTATCCGTGATTGCTTCGCCTGCCATAGGAACTTTCCCTGTGATGATCAGAATCCTTTCATTCACCGGAAGCAGTCCGAATGCTGAAATGTTCACCAATAACCCCAAAACAGGAAAAATGAAAAGGATATGGCGCGACCAGCCCGTGACTTCTTGATTCTCATTCGTTAGCGAGTAAATATAGAGGAAAAAAACTGGCAGTATGCTTAACAGAAGGGGGGTAAAAAAAACAGAAAGGACTGTCGTCAGATGGACATAGCCCAGATTGTGAACGGCATTCAGGATTAAAACGACCGACATGATCAGAAGCACCAAACCGATATACTTGCGGGATGGGAAAGCTCTCTTGAAGGTGATCAGCTGCAACGTATAGAACAGTGACTGATAGACAGGCAAGGCATAGAGAGAAACGATTAAATTCTCCTGGGTCAGCATTTTATACAGTAAAGGTCAAAAATAATCCCCTGGATGCCTGTGTGGCTTGTAAAAACAAAATACCTGCACAAAGATAATGAATTTCCATATACCGTCATGGAATTGCAATGTATTGAACTATAATAATCTACCAGGAAGCTCTTCGCTCTATTTCTTCCTGAACACCGGGTAAAACAGGGTGTCCTTAATCACCAGGATGAGTGCGATGATATAAAAACTATCCACCATGAGTGAATACAGAAACTTGTGGACGGAGGAAGCATGATAACCGGTCAGCTGAACAAGGAAAAAGACCTGCAGCGCCAAAAAGATCCCGAAATTGATCAGCACCAACCGGAATGCCTGTTTCAGTGATAGAACAAAAAAAAGAAATAACTGCCAGGCAAGTAAAATGACCGTTGGTTGCAGTATAGGGCCAATCTCCTGGGGAAAGCGAGTCCCTTTGCCCCTGATCAGTTCATAAACCATAAAAATGGGTACACGGTCACTGATCTCGTATTTTATGATTTTATGGCTGCCTGATATTTTCAATAAACCATTGGTGAACCAGGCGAGGATCCGGGCATGAATTGCCTCATATCCGATCTGCCAACCGATGAAAATCAGCAGTGTGATGATCAGCAGAAAAATGATCTTATTTCTGTTTGAATTCAATAATCTCATGATCAAGCAATCATTAATGAAGAATGATCAGGATGTTCCTGACGAGGCTGGGTCAGTAACGCCATCTGAAGGTTTGCGGGCAACCTGGCTGCCTCCCGGAAGGTTACGGTAATATCGCCATAACCAGATCAGAAAAATCAGGAATCCAAAAAGAATATTCCATATATAATCGTGTACCTGATCAAACTGGGCCGGGTAATACTTTCCGATGTATCCCATGCTGACAAACCTGAGGTTATTGATCACAAAGATCGAGGGCATAAAGATGGCCAGGGTGATCAATCGTTGTTTCCAGCTGACTGGTGAAAAAAGACTCAGGAAGATCGTAAAAATATAAAAATTGTAGGCGGTACATTCCATGATGACGGCCATTTGAAAACCACCGACCCTCAACAGAGGGAATTCAGGGCTTTCAATAGGAATGAAAAAGATCTTGCCAAACAGAACAGCGCTCTGGATGGTAAACCGAACGAAAAAACCGATGATGTCATACTGGATGGAGGGCAGATGGAGGATGAACATCACGGCGGCCCACGACAAAATGGCGTAAAAAAGGGGCAGGAACTGCCGAAGCATCTGCCGGCGGGCTTCCTTTTTGGTCATTTTCTGCCTGGGCTGCGTTCTTATTTCATTCTTCGGTCTTCCGGCGGGCATGGTTCAAATAGTAAAAATCAACTAGCAACTGGCAAAAAGCAAATTAGCTCACCTGGATTCATCACCTTGAAAGCGAAGAGCCTGTTTTTTCTCTGCTAAATTATAAAAATACCGTTGGATTTGATTTTGAAGTGCAAAAATTAGCTGATGAGATCTTTTTCCCTGATCATTTTCCGCAGGTTGATCAGTGCATAGCGCATCCTGCCCAGTGCTGTGTTGATACTGACGTCGGTCTGCTCGGCAATGTCCTTGAAGCTCATGTCGGCATAATGACGCATGATCAGCACTTCCCGCTGTTCTTTTGGTAGGCAGTCGACGAGTTTCCGGAGATCGGCATGCACCTGTTCGGTGATGATCCTCTCCTCCACGGAAGCATCACCATAACGCAGCGTATCAAAGATGTCAAAATCATCATGGCAATTGTCAACAACCGGTATCCGCCTGGATTTTCTAAAATGATCGATGACCAGGTTATGGGCAATCCGCATCACCCACTGGATAAATTTCCCCTCCTCCTTGTAGGTTCCCGTCCGGAGGGTGTTGATCACTTTAATGAAGGTATCCTGGAAAATATCATCGGCAAGTTCCGGATCCTTGACTACCATCAGGATATAGGCGTAAACACGCTTCTTGTGACGGTGGATAAGGATTTCGAGGCTGGTCTCATTACCGGATAAATACGCGCCGATTAGCTCCTGATCGCTAATTTCGCTAGTTTGCATAAGCACCCTTGTTTTTGGTTAAGGGTAGATTTTATCCGATAATGTTCCTCCTATTTTTGATTGCCCGGTTTCCCGGGTTTTACGTGATGAATGATGAAAGGTTTCAAAGCTAAAAGCCCCGCAAATATAGGCCTCTGTTGGCAAAATTGCAAATAGATTTTGTAATTTTGCAAATTATTTTTAAAAAATGTTGTTCGATTCACTGGAAAACCTTGATCCGCATGATTTTATCCTCATCAAGGGAGCACGGGTTCATAACCTGAAAAACCTCTCTGTTGCTCTTCCACGCAATAAGCTTATTGTCATAACGGGTCTCTCCGGTTCAGGCAAATCATCACTCGCCTTCGACACCCTCTACGCCGATGGACAGCGACGCTATGTAGAAAGTCTGAGCTCCTACGCCCGGCAGTTTCTGGGCAGGATGAGCAAACCGGAGGTGGATTTCATCAGGGGGATCGCCCCGGCCATAGCCATCGAACAGAAAGTCAATAACCGGAATCCCCGCTCAACGGTTGGAACATCCACGGAAATCTATGAATACCTCAAGCTGTTGTATGCCCGTATCGGAACAACGTTCTCCCCGGTTTCCGGCAACCAGGTCAAACGACATACGGTTACGGATGTCGTTGATCATGTTCAGACCCTTGAGCCTGGAACAAGGTTTTTGATCCAATGCCCGCTGATCATCAAAGCGAAGAGGACGCTCAAAGAACAGCTGTCTGTCTTATTGCAGCAGGGATTCAACAAGATTTCCATCCAGCAGGAAATGATCAGGATTGAAGATTTTCTTTCGGATTCCTACGCCGGGCCGGTGCCTGACACTTGCTACCTGGTGATCGACAGGATGGTATGCCAGCATGGTAAAGAAGATCTGCTGGCCCGCATTGCTGACTCGGCAGAGCTGGCATTCTATGAAGGGGATGGATGCTGCGTGGTGGAGTCCATCGGTGAAGATGAAAGGAAGGTGGTTGTTTTCACGAATCGTTTTGAGCTGGACGGAATGACGTTTGAAGAACCCAGCCCCAACCTGTTCAGTTTCAACAATCCCTATGGAGCCTGCAAACGGTGCGAGGGATTCGGAAGCATCATCGGCATCGATGAGGACCTGGTCATTCCCAACAAGAGCCTGTCGGTTTATGAGGATGCCATTGCCTGCTGGAGGGGAGAAAAGATGAGTGAGTGGAAGGATGTTCTCGTGATGAATGCCTACCGGTTCGGATTCCCTATCTACAAACCCTTCTACGAGCTGACCGATGAACAGAAAGAACTCTTGTGGACAGGGAATGAATATTTCAGCGGTTTGAATGATTTTTTCAACTATGTGGAAGAACAGACCTACAAGATCCAGTACCGTGTCATGCTGAGCCGTTACCGGGGAAAGACGGTCTGCCCCGAGTGCAAGGGAACCCGGTTGAGGATGGATGCCAACTATGTGAAGGTTGGAGGAAAATCCATCTCGGATACCGTATTGATGCCGGTGAGCCAGGCACTTTCCTTTTTCAGGAACCTGAAGCTCGCCTCAACCCACAGGGTTGCTGCAAACCGCCTGCTGACAGAGATCACCAACCGGTTGCAATACCTGGAGGATGTGGGGCTTGGATACCTGACACTGAACCGCCTTGCCTCCAGTCTGTCAGGGGGGGAATCGCAGCGTATCAACCTGGCGACCTCGCTGGGCAGCAACCTGGTAGGCTCCATGTACATCCTGGACGAACCCAGCATCGGCCTGCATCCGCGTGACACCTATCGTTTGATACGCGTTCTGCTGCAACTGCGCGATCTTGGCAACACGGTGATCGTGGTGGAACATGATGAAGACATCATCCGCGCAGCGGACCAGATCATCGATATTGGCCCGATGGCCGGAAGCCACGGAGGTGAGCTCGTGTTTCAGGGTGATTACGATGAGCTCCTCCACGACAACAGCAGCCTCACCGGGCAATACCTTTCCCACAAGCAAATGATCCCGTTGCCTGCGATCAGGAGAACGTGGAAAGATTTCATTGAGGTTTCCGGTGCCAGGGAACATAACCTGAAAGGTATTTCGGTCCGTTTTCCCTTGCAGGTATTTACCTGTGTTACCGGCGTCAGCGGGTCAGGAAAGACAACGCTGGTCAAAAAAATCCTCTTTGCAGCATTGAAGAAAATCCACGGCGGATATGCAGAAAAAACGGGCAAATTCGATAAACTTGACGGTGACATTCAGCGCATAGGAAACATTGAACTGGTGGACCAGAATCCCATCGGAAGATCCACGCGTTCCAATCCGGCCACGTACGTGAAAGCCTACGATGATATCCGCCAGTTGTTTGCTGATCAGCAACTGGCCAGGATCAGGGGATACAAACCCGGTTTCTTCTCGTTCAATGTCCCCGGTGGGCGCTGTGAAGAATGCGAGGGTGAAGGCACCGTAAAGATCGAAATGCAGTTCATGGCCGACATTTACCTGAAATGTGAGAGCTGTGATGGCAAACGGTTCCGCGAGGAAGTGCTGGATGTCAGGTACAGGGACAATACCATCAGTGACGTTCTGGATCTGACTGTTTCCCAGGCGATCCATCTCTTCGGAAGCCATAAAAAGAAAAATTCGATCGAAAGCAGGATCGTGGGCAAACTGCAACCACTTGAAGATGTCGGACTGGGTTATCTCAAGCTGGGGCAATCTTCCAGCACGTTGAGCGGAGGCGAGGCGCAACGAACAAAACTGGCCTATTTCCTGGCAAAGGGAGCGACCGAAGTACCCACCTTTTTCATTTTTGATGAACCCACCACCGGGCTTCACTTTCACGACATCCACAAACTTCTGGACGCATTTCACGCATTGATCGAACGCGGGCATACCATTCTGGTCATCGAACATAACCTGGAGGTCATCAAATGTGCCGACTGGATCATTGACCTCGGGCCGGAGGGTGGCGATGAAGGCGGGACCGTTGTCTTCACGGGCACTCCGGAAGACATGGTTACTGCCAACGGAACCCATACAGCCCTTTATCTGCGGCAAAAACTTTCTCCTGAATCCATCCATTAACCAATAAACCATAGCTATGCTGAAGTCAATTAAAATCCTTGAAGACCAGGAAATAGAGAATATCCTTGCCGAACTGGACAGGCGCGTGGTGTTCGAAAAGACCAACATCATCCCCGAATCCCATGACCTCTATGAACGGCTCCGGTCCTATGTAAAGTACGACAGGATAGGATTCAAATCCGTGCTGGGAATCGACATTTTCCAGTACAGCGGTTTCGGTGAATTTGAACAGACCCTTCTCCCCTTCGTATTTAAAACCATCTTCAAAAGCACCATCCAGTTATGCCTGGAAAATCATCCCTATATCTTTCAGAAATACAACCAGGAAGACATTGAAAAAAGTTTTATCAGCACAGGCGACGGAGGATTTCTCATCTTTGACACACCGTTTCATTCACTCGTATTTGCCTGCAATCTTGCGGTCATATTGCGTATCTACAACTCGTTCCATTATTACCCCAAATTAAGAAGGATCATAGGGGCCATCAATTTACGGTATGCCATTACCTATGACAAGATCAATTCCTTTGAGGACAATTATTATGGCAGGGCTGTGATCAACAATGCCCGCATTCTTCAGAAAGACAACCTCAACCGCTGTTTGATCGACGAAAACGTCTTCCGCTGGTTCACCCTGAACATCGATGGGCTTGAGAACCTGCAGATCCTGACCATACAGGATGTAGCCAATATATATGAGTTCAATAAATATTATGACAAGGACTTTCTGTCCAAACGTCAGGATGAGATCTTTGAGAGAGAACCCTCGCGAAGGTATGGGATCATCAACTCGGACGTGCTTGAGATAGGCAAGATCCGGTCGAAGGAAGCGGAGATGAACATCTACAACCTGCATTTGCAGGTCACGCTCAACCTTTACAATGATGATGACCGGAAGCAGATGCGGACGATCACAGCCAGCCTGGGGAACCTTAATACGTCGGGGATATGAGAGGAGAGAGGAGAGAGGAGAGAGGAGAAAGGAGAGATGGAGGGTGGGGTGTTTGGGTTTTGAGTGTGATCATCCTGTTGGCCCTGATGGGGTGTTCAGACTGGAAACAGCCTGAAAAATCAACGATCACTGTCAGCATTTTGCCGCAGAAGTACTGGGTGGAGCGGATTGCGGGTGACCGGTTCGACGTACGGGTGATGGTGCCGCCCGGGGCCGACTCCCATACGTATGAACCTTCACCGAAAGATGTGCAGCAACTTTCGGAATCATCGCTCTATTTCAGCCTGGAATACATTGACTTTGAACAGAGTTACCTTCATAAATTCCAATCGGTCAATCCCCGGATGAACATCATCGGATTGCCGGAAGATATCACCCTGATCCAGGATGATGACGGTCACAACGGGGTTGACCCGCATTTCTGGTTATCGGTAGCTGAGGTGCGGAAGATCATCAAAAGCATGCTTCAGCCGATCATCCGGCTGGATCCCGGACACGAGGACCTTTACCGGGAAAACTGCGACCGGTTCCTGCAGGAGCTGGATACGCTGGAGGCTTTTTTAGCACAAACGCTGGCATCGGTAAACGGGAAAACCGTGATCATCTACCACCCCATCCTGGCTTATCTTGCACGGGATTATGGTTTTTCCCAGGCAGCCCTGGAGGAAGGGGGTAAAAGTCCATCGGCCCATCACATGAAAGAAATCATTGATCTTGCCAGGCAAATGAATATAAGAACTATCTTTATCCAGCAACAATTCGACAGATCGATGGCTCAGGGCGTGGCAGGCGAAATTGGCGGAAAGATCGAAGTACTTGATCCGCTGGCTTATCAGTGGGTGGATAACCTCCGGGAGATTGCGCGTAAACTGAACCGTATTTTTCAATCCTGACAATCTATGGACAAACTCGTCGAGCTGAATAAAATAACGGCAGGCTACGGCAATCAGGTGGTCCTGGCGGATGTCAGCCTTACCATCCTTGACCGGGATTTCATTGGGGTGATCGGACCGAACGGCGGCGGAAAAACGACGCTGCTGAAGGTGATCATCGGACTGCTTGCCCCTTTGTCAGGATCGGTACGGTATTTTCCCGGGGGGAAGGACCGGTGTAACTTCCTGGGTTATCTGCCCCAGCTCATGCAGTATGATGACAAATTCCCGATCACTGCCCTGGAGGTGGTCTTATCAGGCATCCTGGCGGGAAACCGGCTGGCTAAAAAAATCACCGGGGATGACAAAAAACTGGCCACGGACCTGATGGAACAGATGGGTGTAGTTCATCTGCGGAAAAAGGTCATTGGTGAACTGTCGGGGGGAGAAAGGCAGCGGTTGTTCCTGTGCCGGTCGATCATTTCCAATCCCCGCCTGCTGATCCTTGACGAGCCCGATACGTTTGTCGACAACAGGTTTGAGCATGATCTTTACGGGATCCTCCGGGAACTGAATGACCGCATGGCTGTAATCATGGTCTCACACGACCTGGGAACCATCTCGGCTAATGTCAAGACGATCGCCTGCGTGAACCGTAACCTGCATTATCACCCCTCGAACATGATCACCGAACAGCAGCTGGCAGCCTATGATTGTCCGATACAGCTGATCACGCACGGGAATGTGCCGCACACCGTATTGAAAAAGCATGACCCATGGAACTGATATTCCTTGATCTCCTATCCTACCGGTTCTTTGTACATGCACTGGCAGCTGCAGTCCTGACAAGCATACTCTGCGGCATGATCGGGACATACATCGTTTCCAAAAGAATGGTCTTCATCAGCGGGGGCATTACCCACACATCCTTCGGCGGGATAGGGATCGGGTATTTTCTTGGCATACAACCCATGATCGGCGCCGCAGTCTTCAGTCTGCTCTCGGCCGTTGGCATTGAATATTTTTCGCGAAAGGGCGATATCCGGCATGATTCCATGATCGCCATCTTTTGGGCGCTGGGAATGGCTGTGGGGATCACCTTCATCTATCTGACACCGGGATATGCGCCCAATCTGATGAGTTACCTGTTCGGAAGCATCCTGACCATATCAACAGCCGAATTGATCGCTTTGCTGGGTGTGACCCTTCTGACCGGGGTCATTTTTTCAGTGTTTTATCGTCCGATTCTTTATGTTGCATTCGATGAGGAATTTGCCCGGACGCGCATGATTCCCGTACAACTCATTAAGTACCTGATGATCAGTCTTATAGCACTAACAATCGTATTTAGCATCCGCATTGTCGGCATCATCCTGGTCATTTCATTGCTGACGATCCCACAGACTGCGGCCAACCTGCTGACCAGACGGTTTGACCGGATCATCCTCTATTCCATCCTGCTGGCGCTCTCAGGGACCATCGGGGGATTGATCCTGTCGTATTACCTGAATATCCCCTCCGGGGCGACGATCATTTTTTGCCTGGTGGTGATTTTTCTCACAGTACGGTTGACGAAAAAGAGATAACCTGTCAAACCTGAATGATCCTGTACTCAACAGGACGGGGAACCCCCTTGAAGTCCTCAAGGTACTTACCGGAAACGAATTTCAGACAGCCCTGGTCCAGGGAAATCTTTTCTGAGGTGACATCTTCCTGGACTTTTTGAAAAAATTTCTCGCTGATCACAATCCGGTACGGTTTGGCCTTCGACATCAGCCTTGCCGAAAGGTCCACGTCCTTTCCGTAATAATCATTGTATCCTTCCAGAAAGGTCACATTGTACACCTCAGTACAATAATGTATGGCCACCTTACAGGGGAGAAAGAGATCTTCTACCGGAAAATTCTTTATGTTGTCGAGGGTTGCATAAATTTCCTCCAGTAACGCAAAGCACGTATGAAAGGTTGACTTGCGGTGAAGCTCCTGGTCAGGGATAAAAAGCATGATCTCGTCGCCGATTCCTTTGACAATGTTATCCGGGAAGTCGTTGAGAAGCGAGATGAAGTTAAACGTGTTGTTCAGTTTTTGCCCCCACCTGGTAAAGGGCTCACGGTATTTGATCCAGGTAGAGTCGACAATATCAATGAAAAGGCAAACTCCAGGGCATTTGGGCACGTCCTGAAGCACCCGTTCAATCCCGGCGGACCGGGGATCCTTGTCATGAATCCATTGAGCCATGCATCAGAATTGTTTCAGGGCTTCCTCACGCGTGGGGTAAATTGAAAAAATGCTGGTGAATCCGGAAATCTCAAAAATCTCACGGATGTTTTCCTGCAGGCAGCAAAGGACGAACATTCCCTTGACGGAATTGATCTTTTTGAGGCCCATCAGCATGATCCGCAGCCCGGAACTGCTGATGTAGGACAAATCGTTGCAATCTACCAGAAGGTTATGCTGGTTGTCATCGATCAGCTTCATGATTTTCTCCTCAAGAAAACTGTAGTTGGTGGTGTCTAATCTGCCTTTCAGTTCAAGGATGATGACACCATCCTGTAAAATGTCGGTTATTTCCATTGAAGTTATTGTTTGACTTGTTTCGATAAAAGCAGTCTGTTATGATTCCCGGCGCGCTCATAAGCATAGGTATCCATGATCTCACGAACGAAATGGATCCCCAGTCCTCCGATTTTTCTCTCCTCCGGCGATTTGTTCAGGTCACCGGGTACATCGACACTGAAGGGATCAAAAGCTTTACCATCATCTTCAATCTGCAGAAAAATCCAGTCGTTCCGGAGATACATCCGAATCATGATATTATGGCCGAGATCGTCTTCAAACCCATAAAAGATAATATTGGTGATCAGTTCCTCCAGTACCAGGTTCAACGAAAAAATATCCCTGGAAGTCAGATCCCATGCCTCTCCCTGCTTCTCAACAAACGCACGTATCCTCTCAAGTTCCTGTATATCATTATGTATGATAAGATCAGCCGCTGTCATGATAGCCCAATGATTCCGCACGTGTATACGTTATTCATCCGGTAAAGTTAATAAGTTTTGTAAGGTTTTTTTAGATTTTATGGGTAAAGTAAATAAATTAGGTGGATATTTACCAAAAGATGGAATTATTTAGGCCAGAAGGTGATCTTGTGAAGATTCTCTTCATTGTGTATGTTCAAATTTTGTAAATTTCACCAGCATGAATGAGAGCAGAATACCCTTAAATCCCTTTCCAGGCATCCGCAGCTACGAAATAGAGGAAGACTTTCTATTCTTCGGAAGGGATCATCTTATCAGGGAATTGGTCACCATGTTGTCTGACACGCATTTTATTGCACTCACCGGGGCTTCCGGAAGCGGGAAATCTTCCCTGATCAAAGCAGGTCTGATCCCCGCACTGGTGAAGCAAACGGCCGGTGAAGACACCGGCCGGTGGGAATATGCCATTTTCAGGCCCGGGGATGATCCTATCGGACAAATGGCTGATGCATTGTTTACAACGGTGAGAAAAGGGACAGGGAATGAAAGTCCTTACAAAGAAGCACAAGAGATTGAGAAGATCCTGCGCTCGGGCAGGGAAGGGTTCGTTGACGTATTTGAAAAGATGCACACATTTTTTCGAAACAGTAACCTGCTTCTTGTCATTGATCAGTTTGAGGAGTTGTTCCGGTTCAAAAGCAATTTCACGGATTCAGTTGTCACTGCTGACGCTGACCATTTGGTTGAATTGTTACTTTATGCGCTGGAACAGAAGGGTTTTCCGGTCTACGTCATCCTGTCGCTCCGGTCCGATTTCATTGACCGGTGCACAGATTACCCGGGTCTGACAGAAAAGATCAACCACGGATATTACCTGATCCCCCGAATGACCCGGGAGGATATCCGCCAGGCCATAACCGGTCCTGTCGGCGTGGGTGGTGCACAGATATCCGAAAAGCTTGTCGGCCGTTTGCTGGAAGAGGTCAGCACTGAACCAGACCAACTTCCCATCCTGCAGCACGCGCTGATGAGGACCTGGGAAAAATGGCTCCAGAAACGCACCAGTGAGCCCGTGATCGATGAACATCATTACGAATCCATCGGGACGATGCAGGATGCCCTATCGCTTCATGCCGAGGAGATCTTCCTGTCAATGAGTGATGCAAGGCAGCAGGTTCTGGCGGAAAAACTCTTCAAGGCGCTGGTGGTGGTGGGAGAAGACAACAGGGGCACACGCAGGCCGACACAGCTGGGGGAAATATGCAGCATTGCCGGCGTCAAATCCCAGGAGGTCATTGAGGTGGTCGAAAGCTTCCGCAGTCCTGGCCGATCGTTCCTGATGCCACCCCCGGGAGTCTCCTTAAATGAGGACTCGATCATCGACATCACCCACGAGAGCCTGATGCGCATCTGGAAAAGGCTCCGGGTGTGGGTTGAAGAGGAGACTCAGTCAGCTCAGCTCTATCAGCGGCTTTCCAAGTCCGCCGAACTTTACCAGCAGGGCAAAACAGGGCTCTGGGTGGATCCTGAGCTGCACCTTGCCGTTAAATGGAAAGAGAACATCAAGCCGAACCAGGCATGGGCCAGCCGGTACGATCCTGCTTTCGACAGGGCCATCCAGTTTCTGAACTACAGCCAGAAAGAAGCGGAGCTGGCCGTTGCACGCAAAGAGGAACACCAGAAAAGAGAGCTTGCCAGAGCCAGACGGTTCGCCATCATCCTTGGCCTGGCCTCGGTCGTTTCCATCTTCTTCCTGATCATATCCATCAATCTCACTTTCAAAGCAGAAGCCAGCGAGCGAAAAGCACAGGAGAAAGAAAAACTGGCCATGCTTGAAAACCTTAAAGCTGCCGCACAGCGAAAGGAGGCCATCATACAGCGGAGAATTTCAGAACAACAGCAGCAGATAGCCGAACAACAGAAGATCATCACCGAAGAGCAGAAAGAATTTGCCATTCAGCAACAGCAAATTGCGTTCAGTGAGCGTAAGGAGGCCATCCTTCAGAAACAGCTTGCCGAGGAAGCCAGAAATGAAGCGGTACTTGCCCGGGACTATGCACAGGAACAGGGCAAGATCGCACTGGAACAAAAAGGGATCGCCGAGTCGGAAAGAGCCAAAGCCGAAGTTTCGGAAAGGAATGCCAGGAGACTTCGATTGCTTGCAGTGGCAAATGCCATGGCGATTAAATCGGTCGAAATTCAAAAAAGCGTAAAGGGTGATCTTCCTGCCTTACTGGCTCTTCAGGCTTATCGTCTGAACCGGCAGAATGAAGGATCACAGCAGGATCCGGATATTTTCAAAGCGTTGTCGGGTGTCAGTAAAGGCGATGCCATGCTCTGGATCCATCAGAATGAAGTGCGTTCAGTTATCGTCGGCAATAAAAGCGGAATCTTGTATTCCTGCAGCCTGGATGGTACGGTGAAGATCACGGATACGGGCAAACCAGGCGAGCCTGTCCGTACCCTGAGCACGGAAGAGAAGGACCGTGACGAGTATTTCTCACTGGCCCTGAGTACCGATGAACGCTTTCTTGCTGCGGGAACCTATCACGGGAAGATCCTTCTGTGGGATCTGAATGACCAGGATGGGATGCCTTTCGTGCTGAACGGGCATACGTTCATTGTCACGCACCTCAGCTTCAATCCCGTGAGCGGGGAGCTGGCCTCTTCCAGTGCCGACGGGAGCATCCGCATCTGGGATCCAATGCATGCCAACGATCCCGGACGGGTGATCGATCAGACCTTTTCAAGAATGACGGTCGTCTGTTACTCCCCGGATGGAAATGAATTGTCGTGGGCCAATGAGAAAGGAGAGATCAAGATAATGAATCTCAAAAGCATGGCTGCTATCCCGGTCGTCATCCAGCAGGCAGGCGCAGCAGTCTATTCCATGGCTTTCAGTAATGAGGGAGACCTGCTCGCCTGCGGAGACGGCAGCGGATCGATCCTGTTATGGAAGTCAATCCAGCCATCTGGCTCACCGGTTTCCCTGATCGGACATCTGTCCCGTGTCAGCGGTCTTAAATTCAGTCCCGACGGCACGACACTGGGAAGCTGCAGCTACGATGGCACGGTCAGGCTGTGGAACTACCTGTCGGCCGAGGAACCTCCCATCGTGATGGATGACTATGATTTCTGGATCACCTGCCTGGCCTTCACGGCCGGTGGTGATAAACTGATCACGGGCAGCGCAGATAAAACGATCAGGATGAGGTTAATCAACACGGAAGTGCTTACACGTCTTTTATGTGCCGATCTTTCAAGGAACATGACCCAGGAGGAATGGAATCTTTATGTCGGGCCTGACATCGGTTATTCCAAAACCTGCGAAAATCTTCCTTAAGGCAACCTTATTTTTCAGGTATCCACGATATGAATGTCGAATGAAACTGATCAAACCATTTACCACCCTGCTCATTCTTCTGGGGTGCCTGGCCCAGGCCTTTCCCCAGACCGATTGCGGAGAAGCTGCACTGACCGAGGCCAGGAAAAAATATGAATCCGGTAACTTTGAACTGGTCATCTCAATGCTGACCGGGTGTGCAGTCAGCATGCCTGACAACCAGCAAAAGGCGGAAGCTTACCGGTTGCTCACCCTTTCGTACCTGGCCATGGATTCCATCAGCACCGCCACCGAGTGTGCCACCCAGCTGCTGAAAATAAATCCAAACTTTGAACCGGACCTGTTCGATCTTCCACGATTCATACAGCTGATCCACAGGCTCAACGAAGCAACGCGGGTCCAGCAGGTCACCTCTGTCTCCAAGCGTGCTGAAAACATCTATGAAGCACCTGCCAACATCCTGGTCGTTACCCGGGAAGAGATCGAACAGCGGGGATACATGGATCTGGTGGAAATGTTGCGCGATGTCCCGGGCTTTGACCTGACCATGTTTTACGGATCGCAGTATGCCAACATCTACCAGAGGGGATTCCGGCAGAACAACACCGAAAAAACGCTCGTTCTGATCGATGGCATCGAGGATAATGACCTGTGGACAAACTGGGCGGATATTTCCCGGCAGTATCCCCTATCGAATATTGAAAGAGTGGAAATCATTTACGGGCCGGCCTCCACCATGTACGGGCCAAATGCCTTTGCAGGGGTGATCAACATCGTTACCCAGGACGCCGCTGCGATCATCAAGGAGGATCGCAAACTGGGCATCCGCGCCAATGCAGGGTACGGGTCGTATCGTTCAGCCTGCGCGGATCTATCGGTCTCCGCCCGAAAGAATAAATTCAGCAGTTCATTCACCGGCCGGTTCTACCAGTCAGATGAAATGGATCTTTCCGCCCAGCCCTATTTCGACTATGACCCTGCCGTTTACGACACTGTTGATTACGTTCAGCTTCTCAGTGTTTCGGATCACGCAAGGGAGTATCTGTCAGACAATGAATTACCGGTAAATCATCCCTACTATGACGTGAGTCCTGATTCGTCAGCCATCACGCTCACCCCTGCCGGTGCCCAGGCAGCCAGGGACCTGGATAAGACAGGGTATGCACAGACCGTGAACGGGAATCCGGTTGGTTTCACCAATGAGACCCATTGCTGGTTCGTCAACGGAAAACTTCAGTTCAGCAATTTCACCCTCGGATTTCAGTCGTGGAAAAAAAGTGAAGGATCCACCACACAGTACACCGACCTTCTCGTACCGGGCTCGGAAAACGGTTTTATCTGGGCTCCCCAGCTTTCTTACATCTACACGAAGTATGAAGAACAGATCAGTAAACGCTTGTATGTATACAGTCTGACCAACTACCGTATCCATTCCCTGACCGAGGATTCCAAATACGTTTCTGTCAAGAACTACTCCCTGGGAAACTATGACCTTGCCAGCCTGGTTGGGGCGACAGAACCTGAATGGACCACCCTGTACGCTTATGAAAGTTCCAGGCAGCTCCGTACCGAATTAAAACTGATCTGGGATCCCCTTCAGCAACTCAGCGTAGTCTCCGGGATCGAGGTCAGAAACAGTTCCCTGCAGGGCAGTTACCTCTACAGTACGTATCCCCATCCGCAGGATTCAGCTGTTCTTAATCCTTCGCCCAAAGGAGGAAATACCTATAATACCTGGGACGTGGGCATCTACGCCCAGGCTACCTATACGCTGTTTGAAGACCTCAGGCTGACCCTGGGAGCCCGCTATGACTATAATAAAATCCGCTCAAGCGGCGGATTTGGATCAGAAATAAGCCCTCGAATAGCGATCGTTTACACCCCGGGATCTTTTGTCTTTAAAGCCATTTACTCAAGGGGTATCGAAAATGTATCCAACTGGACCAAATTCTCATCCGCAGGGAACCGTCTACCCAATCCAACGCTGGGTACGGAAAGCATACGGAACTACGAGGTAACAGGAGCGTGGATGATCCGGAAGGAATTCGTTGTTGATGTCGCTTTCTATCATTCGATCATAGAAGATGTCGTCGGAACGGTAACGGTACCTGACCAGCCCGGCAAGAACCAGAATGCCAACATAGGTGTTTTCAGGATCAATGGTTTTCAGTCGAACCTGACCTACCGGACCAGGACCTTCTCGGCATATGCAAATTATACCTTTACAGATCCCCGGCAGACCTACAGTGAGCTTGGGGAAGTGGACAATTTGATCGGTGACATTTCAAAGCACAAGTTCAACGTAGGAGCCAACAAAACTTTCTTTGAAGACCTGCAGGTGAACCTGAGGCTGAATTATACCGGCAAGAGAGAAACCGGAGCCGGAACGACGGTACCTTTGAACTGGAATACGTTTCCAGCCGTCGTTCTGCTCAATGGAGCCGTCACGTACAGGAACGACCTGGTTCCAGGCCTGAATGTCCAGCTGGTTTGCAATAATGTACTCGGCAAGACCTATTATCATCCAGGTACCAAGGCTGCTGATGGCGTGCTCAGCCCGACGGACATCCTGCAAAGAGGGAGGCACTGGGTGATCCGGTTGTTATTTGAGTGGTAAGGACCAAAATTGTTAAATTGTCAAATTGTTAAGCTGAGGTTGTACGAAAGTGGGTAAAGCAGTATATACGACGATACGGGACGGGGCGTCGGAGTGGGGAGAGCTGATCCTGCCGGCTGAACCAAGAGCGCGGCGGGGGGGATTGCGTACCGTCATGTTTGGAAGCACCACCGCAGGTCATCTTGTGCTGGAAACACTTCTGCGCTTCGACAGGAGCCATCCGGGCAAAATGGATATCAGGGCAGTGGCAACGGATGACACGCACGATCCGAGAGCCAGGATCGGTCTCCGGAAACGTATTTGGAAACATTATTCACCCGAAGAGCGTCTGCGGCTAATGGACAGGATGATCCAGGGGACCGTATCGGAAGGCATTCCGTGCTATACCGGCGGAGTGAAAAATGATTACTTCGCCGGATTGCTCAGGGAGTGGGACCCGGAGCTGATCATCATGTGCTGTTTTGGCCAGAAAATAAACCGTTCCATCTACGACTACCCGGTATTTGGTATGTATAATTTTCATCCGTCGGACCTCGCAGCCAACATCGGTGCCGGCGCTCGCCCGTTCGAATCCACGATCCGCGAGGGCAGGACCACTTCCTGCATGATCCTCCACCGTGTCACCGAACGTATCGACGGCGGTCCCATCGTTGGCATTTCACCCCGGATCAATATCGCCCTTGCCAACGACAGCTACCCGGATAATTTTTTGGTACTGCAGGAAAAAATACCGTCTGCCTGTGGATGGATGACCTACGGGCTGCTCTTATCCGTTCTGGAGCGGAAGGAGCGTGGTGAGACCGAGGCCGTCGCATCCATCGACTTTGACAGGATCATTCCGGAACCGGTGAAGCAAATGCTGATGGAACCGGTGGAAAATGATCCTTTGAAAATTAAAAAATTACCGTTCCCCGAGTGAGGGACTTCCTCGCACCGGTGAATGAAATGAGATCAAAGACACACCTGATGACCCCGGGAAAAACAATCAGCCGTGGCACAAGCCAGCAATCAGCACAATGGATCTTCAGACTGCTGAACATTCGCCAGGGTGAAGGAAAGCCCGTTGTTTTGCTGATCCTGTTTTCCTTCTTTATGGGCATGGCCCTGTCGTACTACTTTACGGCCTCCAATGCGATATTCATCAAGCATTTTGAGCCCAGGATGATCTCGCTGTCCTACATTGTTTCGGGCATCGCTGTCTACCTCACCTGGCTCCTGCTGACACAGATCGATAAGCGACTCCCCCTCAGCCTGAGGTTCATCGTCAAATATATCTTCGTTGTCGTCTCAGTGGTTGCCATCAGCATCGGAACCTGGCTCCAGGACTCGGATGTGATGGCATTCATCCTTTTCACCTTTGTCAGGGTGCTGGTTTATATCACCCTCATCACCTTCTGGGGGCTGGCAGGATCGCTGTTCAACCTACGGCAGGGTAAAAGGATCTTTGGACTGATCGGGACGGGTGAATCCATTTCGGTCATCCTGGGTTACTTTTCAGTTCCTCTCCTTCTGCAGTTTGTTGAAACGCCATTTCTGCTCTTCTTATCATCGTTTGCATTCCTGATGTGCTTCATCGTCGTGCTGGTCATCCTGAGAAATTACAGGGAACAGCTGGGATTTGCGCCGGCCAGGCCGGAACGGGAGGTAAAGGATGAATCAGGCAGGTGGAAATATACTGCCCTGCTGAAACAGCCCTACTTCCTGCTCATTTCCCTGCTGGCCCTGTTGCCGATATTCGGATATCTGTTCGTGGATTATATGTTCCTCCATCAAACTAAGTACGAGTTCAACAACGACCGGGAGACGATCGCCAGGTTCCTGGGCTATATGCTGGGGTTTGTGGCCGTGGTGGAGCTTGTCTTCAAAATCTTTGTCTCGGGCCGTCTGCTCAGCAAATATGGCCTCAAACCCAGCCTTGTATCTCTGCCGGCCGCCCTGCTGATCAGTACATCGATGGCCGTTCTGTTTGGAGCCATTTACGGACCGACCGGCATCTTCTTCACCTTCATTGTCTTCTCACGGCTCCTGGAACGATCGGTGCGTGTTGCCATCTATGAACCTGCTTTTCAGCTTCTGTACCAGCCTATCCCGCAGGAGCAACGGCTTGCCTTTCAAAGCCAGATCGAAGGCATCCCCAAAGCGCTTGGCACCATCCTTACCGGTGCCCTCCTTCTGGTGTTTGCCGGCATAGTCCCCATGACGCTGGTGTATTATAACATCTTTTTCCTGATCATCCTTCTGCTCTGGATCTATTATGCTGCAAAGATGTACCGTACATACCGCCACAGGATCAGGGAGGTTCTCACTCAGGGAAAAATGATTTCCCCTGAGAAACTTTCTTCTTACATAAATACCTTTATATCAAATATTTATGAAAAAATCCTGCAACAGGATACCCATCGTTTCCGCAAGCTGTTCCGCCTGATTGAAAAGACGGATCCCTTAATGACCGACAGGGTGATCAAGGATTTGTTGAACCAGGCTCCTGATCCTTTGAAAAAGGAGATCATTCCATTTGTCGAACAAAAGCAGATCATTTCAGCAAAAGAGACGCTGAAGGTCTTAAAGGCCGACGTTGCTCAGAAGGATCTGCAACCGATGCTGGAAAGCACCCTTTCCGAACTTCAGCTTGCAGAGAACTACCCGGTTGATCTGTTATCCAATCTTGCCCGTTCAAAAGATCCTGAGGAAAGGGAGGTGTCGGCCAGGCTGCTGGCAGCTTCGCCACGCTATCAGACGATCAGGATCTTATCCGAATTACTGCGGGATCCCCACCCGGATGTCCGTAAAGCAGCCCTGGTTTCGGCAGGCAAGATAAAAAGGGTGGAACTCTGGCCCGGGATCCTGGATAACCTGAGCCAGAGAGCATTTCTGCCCACAGCTTTTTCGGCCCTGAAAACGATCGGGGAACCGGTAACCGACCAGTTGGAGGACCTTTTCCGAAAAACAGGTACAAGCAGGGAAACACAGGTGCTGATCATAAAACTGTACCACGACATCGGTGGTGAAAAGGCCATCAGACATCTGCGCACCAGGATCAATTTTCCGGATATGGATATCCGAATGCACGCGCTTCTGGCACTGAGCAAGCTGAACTACCAGGCGGACCACCACGAGCAGACCCTGATCAAGCAAACCATCGAGACCAACATTGAAATCATGGTCTGGATCATGGCCGGGATCGTGGACCTGGAACCCGAGGTTCGCGCCCGGCATCTTCTGGATGCGCTGCGGGCCGAACTCACTGAAAAGAAGGAACACATCTTCCTGCTTCTGTCGCTGATCTACGATGCCAGAACCATCCGCCTGATACGCGAAAACATAGAAAGCGGCAACAACCAGGCAAAAATCTTCGCCATGGAGATCAGCGATATGATGGTTGCAGCAGACATCAAGGAACTGTTGCTGCCCTTGTTCGACGACCTGTCGGCCAGGGAGAGGCTGGCCATGTTCAAAAACCGCTTCCCCCAGGAAAAACTGACCTGTTTGGAGCGTTTCTGCGACATCATCAACAAGGATTATAACCTGATCAGAAGCTGGACGAAGGCGTGCGCGGTTGAATTACTGATCCACTTTGACGTCAGGGAGGTTTCGGAGATCCTTTGCGCCAATATGGTCAATCCCTCCCGGATGATTCGCGAAACTGCCGCCTGGGTGCTGCATGCCATGGATCCGGACCTGTTCTTTGATGTGATAGCTGTACAACGTCCGGACGTCAAGCAACAACTGGAAGCGATCACCAGAAAGATCGGGATGCTGAAGCCTTTCAGGGATAAACTGCTGATCACTGAAAAAACGGAAGCACTCAAAAATTCAGGCTTTTTTACCGGGATCCCTGATCCTGTGCTGGCCGACCTTGCGATGACGGCAGAGGATGTGACACTGGAAACCGGTCAATCCCTGCCGGAGCACGATGATGGCGGAGCATATTTTTGCCTGGTGCTTTCCGGTCAGGTCATAAAACGGGAAAACAAGACATTGGAAGTAATCTTTGGACAGGGGCAGGTATTGATCAGGGAACCGGATCCATCATCACGGACCCGTGTTCATTATTCAGCAAAGGAGGATTGCCTGCTGCTGCTGATCGCTATGGATCTGATCATTGACCTGATGAGGGATTATCCGGTTTTCACCGGAAAATTGCTGGAATGGTATTAGAATGATAATCGTCAACGACATAAAAAGGAGCATCCCATGAAGATACGGATGATGCAAAAAGTGATCGCCACACTCTTTTTCCTGACCACTGCCTGGGGATTCCAGGCGGGTAACCTGTGCAGGGGACAGGAAGTTGGCAATCCTTTTATCAAAAATCTGGGGCCGGAAACATACAATGCACATTCCCAGAATTTTACAGTAGCCCAGGACAAGAGAGGGGTCATGTATTTTGGTAACTTTTCCGGGATCCTCGAATACGACGGGGACCAGTGGCGACTCATCCCAACTGAAAACATTTCCAGGGTTTCATCCCTTTCCATCGCTGCCAACGGTATCGTTTACGTCGGGGCAAGAGGTGAAATGGGCTACCTGTCACCCGATCCTTCCGGGAATATGGCATTCGTATCCCTGAACGACCTGATCCCATCGGACTACAGAAATTTTCTGGATGTCCTGGGAACGTATGCCACCTCAAAAGGAGTATATTTTGTAACGGAACAGTTCATTTTCTTTTATGATTTTGACTTCATTCAAGTGACGGAGGTTGACGGAGGGGTCCTGTCCTCGCAGTGCATCCATGATACCCTTTATTGCTGGGTCGAAAACAAAGGATTGGTCAAGTACGGCCACGGGCATCCGGAGCTGTTGGTCGACCGGCATTCCGGTGATGGCATCCTGGAAATCAGAGTCCTGATCACGGTGAACGACACGACGTTCCTGCTGGGGACCGCCGGTCAGGGGCTTTTCTGGCTGAGAGGACGCGATGTCGAAGGATTCAGAACGAATGCAGGCACTGATCTCACCGGGATCCAGTTCAGGTGTGGAGTTCAGTTGCAGGATGGCACCTTTGCATTCGGAACAGAGAGGAATGGGATCATCATCGTGGAACCCGGCGGGAACATCCGGCAGGTGATCAATGCAAAAAACGGCCTCAGGAACGATAATGTCGCATTCCTATACAAAGGCAGAGAGGGAAATCTCTGGGCTGCACTGAACAATGGTCTTGCCCTGATCGCCATCCCATCACCCATTTCCTATTTCGTTGAACAAAGAGGGATCAGTGGCGGTGTGACTGATATAACCCGGATAAATTCGACACTTTTTGTTTCCACTTATCAGGGTTTGTTCCATTACGACATGCCCGATCACACATTTAAATCTGTTTCCGGGATCACCACCGGATGCTGGGCGATCCTCCCTGACGATGATGGCCTGCTGGCCGCCACCAGCAAAGGAGTATACCAGGTCAGGGGACTCCGTCCGGTCCTGATCACAGAAGGGTCATCCTATGCACTTTGCAGGTCAGCGTTCAATCCATCCATTCTCTATGCAGGACAAACCGGGAGCATGCTGGTTATGGAAAAAACAACGGGTCAATGGAAAACCAGAAGCACGGTCACCGGAATTAACGGCGAAATCATGGAAATCGCCGAGGAAAAGGACGGATCGGTATGGATGAATACCCCGTTGAGTGGCCTCTACCTTTACCGGCCAGCCGCATCAGCCCTGATCCAGCGATACGACACCACCAGCGGGCTTCCGTTCATGACCGGTAATCATCTCAGCAAGCTGACTTCCGGAATCCAACTGAACACCCGTCAGGGACTCTATCGGTACAATCCTGAAAGCAAGGCATTTGAAGTATTTCAACTCTTCCCTGAAGACAGCATCAACCGGAATATCTGGCTGAAGTCGACCGTTGAGGATCATCAGGGCAATCTATGGACCACCAACGGGGATGACAAAGGCATAACCTTTTACAGGAGGAACCAGGGTATCCTTTCCGAAAAGGTCACCACCCCGTATCGCCCCCTGAATGATCTGGTGGTATGGAACATTTACACCGAAAAAAACGGCATTGTCTGGTTCGGGGGACCCGACGGATTGTTTCGGTACGATCCCTCCGTTCACACGCACCACGACGTGGATTTCCAAACGCTGATCCGGCAAGTGACCATCAAGGGGGATTCAACGGTCTTCCGGGGAACGTTTTATGACCGGGATGGCATCACTGCCGGCCAGCCAGGTGAATATCCTCCGATGGCCATCGACTATGCGCACAATTCCATTCTGTTTGAATATGCCTCTGTCAGCATGCATGTCAGGGGAGAAAATGAATACCAGTACATCCTGGAAGGATTTGACAAAGGCTGGTCAGAATGGAGGAATGAAAACACCAAGGAATACACCAACCTGCCAAAAGGGGACTATGTATTCCGTGTACGATCAAAAAATGCTTACGACCGGATAAGCAATGACGCCGTATTCTCATTCCGGATCCTGACTCCGTGGTACAGGTTATGGTGGGCATACCTGCTTTACGCATTGATCCTCGGCGGGATCGTCTACCTGATCGTCCGTCTGCGGTCACGTAAATTACTGAAGGAAAAGCAGGCGCTGGAAGAGGTCATCCAGGAGAGGACCACCGAGGTGGTCAGGCAAAAAGAAGAGATCGAGCACAAATCCCTGGAGCTGTCCGAAAAGAACTACGAGCTGGAGAGGATCAATAAGACTGTCAAGTCAATCAACGAAGAAATCCACGTTGCACGTCTGACAGAATCAGTACTTGAAAAAATGAGCGCCATACCGGGAGTTGAAAGAGCTCTTGCCCTTGTCAGAGATCAGTCAGCACAGATCTTCAGGTACAAGGCTGGTTTTCAATGGGATACATCTGAGCTGGAAAACATTCAGTACGAGCTGGAGGAGGCCGAGGAGCGTTATTTGAAAAATGCCCTGGAAGTCCACGAGGATATTTTCGTCAAATCAGACCCGGTGAATCTGGCAGAAGCCCCTGAATTTAAACAGACAGGCCCACCCCGGTCGATGATCATTCTGGTTATCAAGGTTGAAGAAAAGGTCGAAGGCATGCTGTTATTCATGAATATGACCAGGGAAAATGCATTTGACATGCGTGACCTCGGATTCCTTAAGAATTCCAAGGAACATATCATCTCCGCATTCATCAAGTCCAGGATCCTGGAGGATCTTCAGCATACGCTCGAGAACCTGAAAGAAACACAAAAACAACTGATCCAGTCCGAAAAGCTGGCATCGCTGGGGCAACTGACCGCTGGCATTGCCCATGAAATCCAGAATCCGCTGAATTTTGTCAACAATTTTTCTTCGCTGTCGATGGATCTGACACGTGAACTGACGGAATACATCGAAAAAGAGAAAGGCAATCTATCTACTGAAACGTTGGGAGATATAGAGGAAGTGATCACCATGCTTGATTCCAATGTGAAGAAGATCAACGAACATGGCAAACGGGCTGAGCGGATCGTCAAGGGGATGCTGCAACATTCCAGGGGGAAATCAGGTGAATTTCTATCCACCGACCTGAATACACTGGTCGAGGAATATGTTAACCTTTCGTATCACGGGATCAGGGCAGAGAACAAGGAGTTCAATGCCACATTCGTTAAGGATTTCGATCCCGGGGTGGGAAAGGTGAAAATCGTTCCGCAGGACTTCAGCAGGGTGATCCTGAACATCATGAACAACGCCTGTTATGCCGTTTTTGAGAAAAGCCAGAAAAAAAAGGAGGGATATACCCCAACCATCGGGATCACAACGCAGCGGGCCGAACAGCAGGTCATTGTCCGGATCAAGGACAACGGTACCGGCATTCCGCAATCCATCCTCGATAAAATCTTCAATCCGTTCTTCACCACCAAGCCAACAGGAAAAGGAACCGGATTGGGACTTTCGATGAGCTACGACATTGTGACTAATATACATAACGGGAAGCTGGATGTCATCTCCGTCGAAGGTGAGTCAACGGAATTCGTTGTCACCATTCCGGATATCAAATGATCACGAAGTGAAGAAGAAATGAATGCGTACCTGATCCGAAGATCTTCTAACCTCGTGTTGCTGGCTTTCATCCTGATGACTGGAAAAATGCAGGCCCAGACCACCTTCATGATCCATGAATTCAATCTGATTTACCGGGGCGAGTTCAAACCCAGGCTTTCACTCAAGGCAGATCATTGGTTTACCGACCGTCTGGCCTTTAACAGTTATTTTTACGCCACCCCTAACTGGTCGGAAGGAGATGTCGGAATCGGTTATCAGGTCGCCAACTGGGCTTATGTTGGCTGCATGGTCGGCATTCAGAATGAAGGGGATCACCTGATGCGGATCATGCCGAACTTTTACCTTGTCAAAGGAAATTTTTCGCTGCTGGGCCTTTTCGGACACGGCATCGGTACAGATACCGACCGTTTTGCACTGCAGTTCTTTTACAATTTCGGGTCCTTCAAGGTTGGAGCCGAGGGGATCAAGGAATTCACCATCCGGGCACTTGGACCGCGTTTTGACTATACCCTGGTGGACGCGCCATCGATCCACCTCTGGGCTGCACCGTACTATGATTTTACCTACGACAAGTACGCTGCCATGTTTGGATTGTACGCCATATTTGGGAGCATCAGCCCGAAAGAAACACTTTTTGATTGATAAAGGAGGAACCATAGTCAATTTAATGGATCGAAATTGCTATATTTGGAAAGTCATAACAGAATCACTTACCCGTAAACCAAAAGAACCATATGGCAAAGAATGATCCGATCAAGATCATGATTGTAGACGATGAGCTGGATCTGGAGATCCTTTTCCGTCAGAAATTCCGGAAGCAACTCAAAGAGAGCGAATGGAGATTCGAATTTGCAGCGAACGGCCTTCAGGCACTGGCGCTCCTTCTGGAGCACCCGGATACATCCATCATCCTGTCGGACATCAACATGCCCGAAATGGACGGGTTGACCTTGCTGGCAAGGCTCAATGAGCTGAAAAATCCTGCCCTGAAGACCGTGATCGTATCTGCTTACGGAGACATGGACAACATCAGGACCGCCATGAACCGGGGTGCGTTTGATTTCATAACAAAGCCCATCAATTTTGATGATCTGGAGATCACGATCCATAAGACCATCGAACAGATCCGGATTCTTTACAAGGCAAATGAAGAGCACGAAGAGCTGGTTGCCCTGCAGCACGATTTGAACATTGCGGCCGAGATCCAGCATTCCATTCTTCCAAAGAAATTCCCGCCCTTTCCCGACCGGACCGATTTCGACATCCACGCCTTTATGAATGCAGCCAAGTCGGTCGGGGGGGATTTCTACGACTTTTTCCTGATCGATCAGGACCATATCGGGCTGGTGATCGCTGATGTTTCAGATAAAGGCATCCCGGCCGCCATTTACATGGCGGTCAGCCGCACCATTATCCGGGCAGCCGCCATAAAAGGCCTTCCGCCAAAGGAGTGCCTGGAATACTCCAACCAGCTGCTCTGCAAGGAAAACGTAAACCAGATGTTCGTAACGGTCTTTTACGGAATCCTCAATACCCAGACCGGGGAGTTCCACTATACCAACGGCGGGCACAACCCACCTTATGTGATCAGCCGGGGAGGGATGGTCAGAAGCCTTGAGAAAACCGGCGATGTCGTGCTCGGGGCCATCGATGATGTGCCTTACCATCAGAAAAGCACAAAGTTCCAGCCAGGAGAAGCGCTGTTTCTTTACACCGACGGGGTGACAGAAGCCATGAATGTCAACTATGAACTTTTTTCGGAAGCACGCCTCGAATCGGCGCTGAAGGCTGCCAGTCAGAACACACCGGGTGAGATCATCCTGCAGGTTTCGTCAGCCATTGAAAACTTTACCCTGGGTGCTCAGCAATCAGACGATATCACAATGATGGTGGTGAGGTATAACCCAGCATAAAATCCCTGAAAGACCGTGCTCCGACTGAAAAAAACACCCTCCATCTTCAAAGGTTTGCTATGGGTCCTCCTTGTAGCGCTTATCCTGCTTTTTACCGACCGCCACAACCGTCATCCCGAACCCGGGAAGGGAAACAAGACCTATCAAAACCTTACCGTACCAATGCTGATGGATGATGAGATCACCCCTGAATTTAAAGCCTATGTCAGAGAAGGGCTTTCAAAGGGATGGCCGGTTGAGCGAATGAGACTGGCCCTGATCGAATACTCCGACAGTCCCTTTACGGAATATACGGAAGAGGGCATAAAAGATGGGTTGAACAGGATTGGTCTGGTAGCAGATCAGGATTACCTGCTTGAAATCATGAATGCCCAGGGCGACATCACCATGTTGAACAGTATCATGGATGTTGTAGCCGTCAAACCATTCGATTTTGTGATGACAACCTCCACCCCTACCCTTCAGGCTGCATGCAGAAAGCTGCCGCACAAAACCGTAATCTTTACCACAGTGGCTGATCCTGTTACTGCCGGTGCCGGAACAAGCTTTACAGAACACCGGCCGAACATGACCGGGATCTCGACCCTGTCCGACTTTGAAGGCATGGTCAGGCTGGTCAGGGCGCTGATGCCGGGGATGACAAGAGTTGGCACGCTGTTCAATCCGTCGGAAGTGAATGCCGTTGTGAACAAGGAGACCTTTGAATCCACCCTGGCCTCCAACGGGTTGACCCTGGTAGCCGTTCCGGTGAATGCTGCATCTGAAATCGGCAATGCAGTCCAATCGCTTGCTGCAATGGATATCCAGGCCATCTGCCAGGTCATCGATAACATAACGGGAGCAGCTTTCCCTCAGATCATCCGCGTGGCCAATGACTGCCATTTACCTTACTTCACGTTTGACTCCCCCCAGATCAAGGATGGAGCCCTGGCTGCCGTTGCCAGGGATTACCACCAGGCAGGCATTGAAGGGGTTTACCTGCTGGCCAGGGTCATCGCCGGTGAAGATCCTGCAGCAATTCCCTTTCAGTTTGTCAGCAAGACCGATATTCTGATCAATAAACACGTTGCTGAAAAATCAGAGATAAAGATACCGGCGGCCTACCAGGCGTATTTGATTGAAGTGAAAGATCATGAGTGAACAATTTACCATCCGTAAAGAAATTAAGGAAGGGCAACTTCTTCTGGTACTGAACGGAAGGCTCGACGCCTACTGGTCGGACATTCTGGGTGAAGAGATGGATACCTGCATCCACGATGGACATTATTCGATCTCAGTGGATACTGCCGGGATTACGTATGTCAGTTCAGCAGGTTTAAGGATCTTCCTGAATTATTACAAAAAACTCAAAGAGATCCAGGGTTCATTTGTTCTTATGAAAACCTCCCCGCAGGTAAGAACGATCCTTGAAATGGCTGGGCTGATGCAACTTATGCAGGGCAAAGAACACCTTGAACCGGAGGAGCCCAAAAAACAGACCGGGGAATCGCTCGTCGGTCACGTCAGGTATGTCATTCAACCCTTTGTTACGGAAGAAGGTCTGAAAGGATGGATCACCGGATCTGCAGGCGATCTGACCACACGGAACATTACACCAGCCAGCGTCCGTTCCGTTGACTTTCACTCCGGCCTCTACGGTGCTGGCATCGGAGCATTTGGTGATGATTTTGGTGATTATTGTCACCGGATGGGTGAATTTATCGGACTTGGAGACGTGATTGCCTGTTTACCGACAGATGGCCGGAAAAAACCCGACTACCTGAGCAGGGTTGGCCGGATGGTACCGCGTGTCAACCTCCTCTACGGGCTTCTCTTTGAAGGAAAATTTTCGCACAAAATACGGTTTGAGATGACAGGTCCGAACAAAAAGATATACCTCAGCGACCTCATTGCTCAACTTCACGGGCTGATCCCTTTCGGAAGGGCCGGCATGGTCATGGTGGCTGAAACAACAGGTCTTGTGGGGGCTGCACTTTCAGCGGATCCGTTGTCGGGTGAGCTGTCAAACCCGCTGTTCTCCTTTCCGGAAATCAAACAACAGGTAACCGTTACAACAGAACCCGAGTTCAGCGGCAGGCTGACGGTCACCACCGGTATGGTCGCCCTGGCAACAAATGATGAAGCGTATGGATATGGACGGCCGCTGAAGTCCGGCTCACCGTTTTTGGGACACTTGCATACTGCCGTCTTTTCTTATCATCCGCTGAAAAAACAATGGGATGATCCGCAGGAGGTGATACATCGCCTGGTGGAGGAGCACCAGTTCGAAACGATCCTTCACCTGCTTAATGATGAACGGCCCCATGCAGGAATCGGAGAAAGCGAATTTCAGACTGGTACGGTCTGGATGGGCGAGATAGAAACGCTGGAAAAAAACTGATCGAAAGGCACGACCATGAGTTTACTGATAAGCTCCCTGATCATCGGACTAATTCTCTCGCTTCTGGCAGTCGGAGTTTTTATCAGTTTCCGCATCTTCAATTTCCCCGACATCACCGTGGAAGGATCCATCACCTTTGGTGCTGCACTGGCTGCAGCTGCCATTCAAGGGGGCTTGCATCCGCTGGTTGGAACCCTGCTCGCATTTCTGGGAGGTTTCATCGCCGGCATGGTCACAGGGACCCTTCACGCCAAATTCAAGATCAATGCCCTGCTGGCGGGCATACTGGTCATGACCGCTTTATATTCGGTCAATCTGCACGTGATGGGCAAAAGCAATATTCCCCTGCTTACACAGACGACTTTGTTTACGTACGTGGAAAAACTTAGCAGCGTAGTGTTCCCTGCTACCGGCATCCTGAACCTGGCCGGGTGGAACGTTCAAGCCAGAGACATCATGGCTGCTTCCGTGTTGCTTATCACCATCTCACTGATCGGATGGATCTTGCGCTGGTTTTTCTCCAGCCATTTTGGCACGGCCATGCGAGCTACCGGGAACAATCAACAGATGATCAGGGCACTTGGTGTCAACACCAATCGGATGATTGTCCTGGGGATCGGGCTGGCCAACGGACTGATTGGCCTATCCGGTGCCCTGCTTGCCCAGTACCAGGGATTTGCAGACGCTCAGATGGGCATAGGCATGCTGGTATGGGGACTTGCCAGCGTGATCATTGGTGAAGCGCTCATCAATCCACGAAGTGTCGGACTGCTGATCATGGGCGCGATCCTGGGCTCTGTTTTTTTTAGAATACTGGTGGCCATTGCACTCCGGTTAGGCATGAATCCAAACGATCTTAAACTGATCACAGCCCTGTTCGTCCTGATCGCCCTGGTGTTACCAACCCTGTTAAAAAAACTCAGAATCAAACCCTTGATGAATGACTACAGGTGAACCCATACTGAGGATCATCGATCTCTGGAAGACCTTTCACCCGGGCACCCCCAATGAGGTCAGGGCACTGCAGGGGATCAGCTGCGAAATCCAGGCCGGGAGCTTTGTCATCCTGGTGGGGACCAACGGCAGCGGAAAATCGACCCTGCTGAATGCAGTTGCCGGGACCTTCCTGCCCGACTCCGGTAAAATCCTGTTCAAACAAAAGGATATCACGCATAAACCTGAGCACAAAAGGGCACTTCATTTCGGCAGGGTCTTTCAGAATCCGTTCTCCGGCACCGCTCCTGACATGACCGTTTCCGAGAACCTGTCGCTGGCAGCAAAAAAAGGATCCCCCCGTGGACTGGGCTTGGCCCTGAACGCAAGGAGCAGGTCCCTTTTCAGGGAACGGATCAAATCGCTGAACATGGAAATGGAAGACAGGCTCCAGACACCCATTGGAAAGCTTTCCGGAGGTCAGCGCCAGGCCATCACGCTGCTGATGGCCTCGTGGGTGAAACCCGACATCCTGCTGCTGGATGAACATACTGCCGCCCTGGATCCCAAAACAGCCTCCAAGGTAGTTCAGCTCACCCGCGAAATCGTCGAAAAGGATCACCTGACTACCCTGATGGTCACACATTCCATGCAGCAGGCCATTCTTCTTGGCGACAGAATCCTGATGCTTCACCGGGGAAAAATCGTGAAGGATATCACCGGAGAAGAAAAAAAGAATCTGAAAGTCAACGATCTGATGGCATTTTTTGATGAGATCAGAAAAAAGGATCTCATCGATCCTTCCCTTGCGGAAATGTTCCGTCAAAACTATTTGTAACCACAATTTACCTATCCTGAAGATCCAAAGGTATAAATTCCTAATTTTACGACCTAATTTTCCATCATTCGATGATTGACTTTGAGGGAGCCAAGAAATTTATCATTGACAAGCTGAGAAATGAACTGCGGCCGGAGTTGCAGTACCATAATTTCGAACATACGCTGGATGTTCTTGAATCGGTCGAGCGGTTGGCCTCGCTGGAAAAGGAAAACGGGCACGACCTGCTGCTGCTGAAAACAGCTGCCCTTTTTCACGATTCCGGAATGCTGATCCGGTACGGTGACCACGAAGAGGCTTCCGGGATCATTACCCGACAGTTCCTCCCCGGTTATGGATATTCAGGGAAGGACATTGAAATCATCAACAAAATGATCCTGTCGACTAAACTGCCACAGAATGCCGCTACAAAGCTGGAAAAGATACTCTGCGATGCCGACCTTGACTACCTCGGCAGGGATGATTTTTACATGATCGCTCACCGGCTCAGATATGAATGGAGCCAGCTGAATATTTTCACGACATCCCTTTACGAATGGTACCGGCTGCAGATGAATTTCCTGGCAAACCATGATTACTACACTCCTTCCGCCATCACGTTGCGAAAGGAGAAAAAAAATGTCCATCTTGCCGAGATCAGGGAACTGATCAAAGATTAACGAAAGAGCACTCCAGGCGCACATGGCCTGGACTGAAAGATCCATGTTGCCGGCGCTGACAGGGACGATGAAATTTCTGATCAAATACTGGGAGGAAAAACCTCTTGCGGTCATTGTGCTGCTGGCCATCGTCCTGCGGCTTATTGCCTCTGTATTCGCCAGAGGATTTGGGATGCACGACGATCATTTCATCATCATTGAACCTGCCCATTCCTGGGCCATCGGGGAGGACTACGATAACTGGCTGCCGTGGAGTGAAGAAAACGAGGGTCCTTCAGGTCATAGTTTTTTCTATATCGGATTCATGTACCTTGTGTTCCAGCTTCTGGAATCCCTGTCCATTCACTCTCCGCAAACACAGATGTTCATTGTCAGGCTGATCCATGCCGTTTTCTCCCTGATCACCGTCGGGTATGGCTACCGGATTGCGCTTAAACTTTCTGATGATAAAACCGCCCGCCTCACCGGCCTGCTGCTGGCTGCCTGCTGGTTCATGCCCTGGCTCAGCGTCCGGAATCTTGTTGAAGTCGTCTGCATCCCCTTCATGGTACTGGGGACCTGGCACCTCCTGACAGCCTCACGGGGATGGAAATGGAAAGCCCTGCTGGCAGGATTCCTGTTTGGACTGGCATTTGCCGTTCGTTATCAGGTGTTTGTATACATTGCGGGTGTGTGGCTTGTCCTGATCCTGGAAAAGCGATGGAAAGAAAACCTGACCTTTTTGCTCGGGTTGGTCCTTTCCATTCTGCTGACACAGGGTGTCATTGATTTCTTCATCTGGAAAACCCCTTTTGCAGAGCTCAGGCAATATGTCCTTTACAACATCCATCACCGGTTCGAGTACATCATCGGCCCGTGGTACAACTACCTGGTATTTTTGTTGGTCATGCTGGTACCCCCTGTCAGCATCTTTCTGTTCACCGGACTTTTCAGGAACTGGAAAAAACAGATGCTCCTGTTCATCCCGGTCATTCTTTTCCTGGTCTTCCATTCGGTATTTCCCAACAAACAGGAACGGTTCATCATACCCATCGTTCCCTTTCTGATCATAAGCGGTATCACGGGATGGCAGGAATTTGTAAGGCAATCCGGATTCTGGAAGCAGCGCCGGCGCCTGCTCGCCGCCTGCTGGATCTTCTTCTGGATCATCAACCTGATGCTGTTACCTTTCGTCACCACCATGTACTCGAAAAAAGCGCGCGTGGAATCCATGACCTACCTGTCGCGTTACCCGGGCATTGATTTTGTGCTGTTCGACGACACCTTCCGTCACGAGGTGCTGATCCCTCCCTCCTATTATTGCGGGCAGAAATTAAACGTTTATTCCATCAGCGGTACCCACCCTGTGGATTCCCTGAAGACGCAACTGGAGGTGTACGGCAAGGCGAAATATCCCCGCTTTGTACTTCTTTTCCAGGACAAGGCGATCGATCAGCGTGTGGATGAAATCAAAACCGTTCTGCCCAACATTGAATATGAAACAAGGATAGAGCCTGGGCTGGCCGACCGTTTTCTCTACTGGCTCAATCCGGTCAACGCCAATCAGACAGTGATCATCTACCGGAACAGGGACTTTTTTCCAAATAAGATAAACGATTAACGATATCAGATATCAGATTATGACGGTTGAGGAAGCAAAACGGCGGATCAGGGAGCTGACGGATCAGATCAACGACCATAACTACCGTTATTATGTGCTGGCAGATACGGTGATCACCGACTTTGAATTCGATCAGCTCATGGAGGAGCTTCAACAGCTTGAAAGCGAATTCCCTGAGTTGACCGGCAAAGACACACCCACCCGGCGTGTGGGCGGTGAAATCACAAAGGAATTCCGCCAGGTCGTCCACACCTACCCCATGCTTTCGCTTAGCAATACCTATTCTGAAGAAGAGATCACCGATTTTGACAAGCGACTTCGAAAGCTTACCAGCGGAGCGATTGAATATGTCTGTGAATTGAAATACGATGGTGTTGCCATTGGGCTGCGGTACGAAGAGGGCAGGCTGCTGCTGGCGGCCACCCGGGGTGACGGGATCCAGGGTGATGATGTGACGACCAATATCCGGACCGTGCGGTCGATACCCTTGCAGCTCAGGGGCGACTATCCACCTGCCTTTGAGATCAGGGGTGAGGTTTATCTCCCACTGGACGGATTTGAAAAGCTCAACCAGGAAAGGGAGGAAATCGGGGACCCTCTGTTTGCCAATCCCAGGAATGCGGCTGCCGGTAGTCTGAAAATGCAGGACTCCGCCCTTGTCGCACGCCGCCCGCTCGATTGTTTTCTCTATCATGTGCTGGGGGAACAACTGCCTTTTGATAACCACTACGATAACCTGATGAAAGCCCGCGAATGGGGGCTCCGGATTTCCCCCTATGTGGCAAAGTGCCAAACGGTAGAAGAAATTTTTGATTTCATAAATTACTGGAATGTAGAACGTTACAAATTACCATTCGACATTGACGGGGTCGTCATTAAGGTAAACTCTCTTGCACAGCAAGAGGAAACGGGATTCACGGCCAAATCTCCGCGATGGGCCATTGCCTATAAATTCAAGGCGGAAAAGGTGGCCACCCGGTTGCTTTCGATCGACTTTCAGGTGGGAAGGACAGGGGCGGTCACGCCTGTCGCCAACCTGAAACCGGTACTCCTGGCCGGCACGATCGTCAAGCGGGCATCGCTGCACAATGCGGATATCATCAAAAAGCTGGATGTCCGGATCGGCGATACGGTCTTTGTTGAAAAAGGAGGTGAGATCATTCCGAAAATCGTTGGTGTGGACCTGCCGCAACGGCCCCCGGAGGCTGCACCTGTCGAATTTATGACCTACTGCCCCGAATGCAGGACAGCCCTTGTGCGAAAGGAAGGAGAAGCCATACACTATTGTCCGAATGAGGAGGGATGTCCCCCGCAGATCAAGGGAAGACTCGAACATTTCATCAGCCGCAGGGCCATGAACATCGAAAGCCTGGGTGAAGGAAAAATCGGAATCCTCTATGAAAACGGGCTGGTCAGGGATGTCGCCGACCTGTATGCACTGAAATATGAGGACCTTTACGGGCTTGAAAAGATCTATGCCGCCGGGGAGGATAAAAAAGAAAAAAAGATCAGCTTCAGGGAGAAAACGGTGAACAACATCCTTGAAAGCATCAACGCCTCCAGAAAGGTCATCTTTTCCCGGGTTCTGTTTGCTCTTGGGATACGGTATGTGGGTGAAACGGTAGCAAAACGACTCGCACAGCATTACAAAAGCATCGACAGGTTAATGGAGGCTGATTACATGGAGCTGATCCTGGTGGATGAAATCGGTGAAAAGATCGCAGAAAGCATCCAGGCTTTTTTCAGGAATCCAAAAAACACCCGGCTGATCGAACGCTTGAAAGAAGCCGGCATTCAGCTGAAAGCCGGCCAGGAAGAAGTGGAACTGGTCTCCACTAAACTTGAAAACAAAGCTGTTGTAGTCAGTGGCGTGTTCACTCGGTTTTCGCGGGAGGAGATCAAACGGTTGATCGAAGTGAACGGAGGGAGAAATGTTTCAGGCGTCAGCTCCAAAACAGACCTGATCGTAGCAGGAGCCAACATGGGACCCAAAAAGCTGGAACTTGCCCGGACACTTGGGATCAAGATGATCACCGAAAGGGAATTCATACAGATCCTGGGGATAAAAGACGACAAATAGCGAACAGCGAACTACAAACTGGTTCGTATAAATCAGTCCGCCGTTCGCCGTTTGCTGTTCGCCGGCCGGTCTTTACCTGATCCTGTGAACTTCCCCCGAACCTGTCACTGATATGGACTTTACGCTGGCCTGACCCTTGTAATATACATCTCCTGAACCGCTGGATGATACCGAAAGATCACCGTCGACCCAGACACTGGTATCCCCGGAGCCGGTTTTCTCGACGGAACAAACATCGGACTTCAGATCCCCGGCATCCACATCACCTGAGCTGACCTGTTTGATGGTGAGGTTGCCTACCGTTCCCGAAAGTTCAACATCGCCTGAACCGGTGAGTTTCACCGTACATTCCGCCATGGCGTCGCTGTGAAAGTCAACATCGCCCGATCCGTTGATCCCAATATTGGTCGTCAAAGCAGTGCCATACACCTCCACATCCCCGGATCCGTTGATGCGCAGGTCAAGCGCCTCAACGTTCAGATTCAGGTGTGTATCGCCTGAACCATTGACTTTAACTTCAAGGTGAGGCACTTCGAGCAGGGTTTCCGTCAGGCAATCACCCGATCCGTTGATATGTAATTTTTCCAGGCCGGCGACCGTGATGTAGGCTTTGAGGGTTTTTATGCTCACCGGGCACCGCTCCAGCTCGATCAGCAGGATGCCATTCTCAACCCAGGTTTCAACCTTGTCCATAACACCCTCGTCCGTCTCAATGACAACACGTGGCGAAGATCCCTGATAAATGATCAGGTCGACCGAGCTCCTGTTCTCAATTGCCTTGAAAGGCATGACATCCCTTTCCTGCGATACCTGTGCGAGACTGCAGTTGATCGCTAAAACAGCTCCCAATCCTATCATAAAAATTCTTTTCATCACTCTTATTTTTAATTCATCCTTTCATATTTCTGATTTCCTTTGTGCCTTTGTGCCTTTGTGCCTCTGTGCCTTTGTGCCTTTGTGCCTTTGTGCCTTTGTGCCTTTGTGCCTTTGTGCCTCTGTGCCTTTGTGCCTTTGTGCCTTTTTACCACGCCTTTATCACCACCCCCGCCGTGCTGCTTTCGATATAGATCCGTGAAGCCGAACTTTTGTCATCGCCGATCACGCCGTGGTAAAGGGTGGTTGTCGGGTTTTCGGAGTCCTTTATCAGAGAAGCTTTCTCCTTCGGATAGCTCAATGAGCCCAGCTTGATGGTGGCATCCAGCTGATAACTTGCCTCTTCATCAACAACGGCTTCAATACTCCCGAACTGATTATAGATCCTGACTTCCGTGAAATCAGGAGCAATGTATTTTAACTGGACAGAGCCGTATTTTGAGTCGATCCCGATTTTCCTGAGCAGTTTGGCAATCTTCACGGTGGAGAACTCAGCATGGATGTCAGCCGTCTGTACATCGCCCATCGTGAATGTATCATACTGCGAGTCAATCTCTGCTGCGGTGACTTTTTCGATCCGAACCGTGGAAAACTTGGATTCAAGATCCATCTTTTTGGTTTCATACACGATGAAGTCGGAATATTTGACATCAGCCGAAAATTCCGTGATCATCCCGATGGATGCCTTGCCAAATTTGATTTCCAGTTCATTATCATAATTGATCAGGCTCCTGGCTTCCAGGTTGCCGTAACTCAGGTCAATGGCAGCCGGACCCCTTACATTCTCAATAAAAATATCCCCGAACCTGTTTTCCAGTGAGAGTGCAACTTTTTCGGGCATGTGAATCATATAGTCGATCTTAATGGAAACATTGTCACCATTCCCCTTGAATTGGTCGCTGATCTCCGTTTCAGCAACCACTTCAGAAGCCGATCCGTGCATTTCCACACGGATCATGTCAAAGATGCGGGCAGCTTTCTGCTCACTGGATGCATCCACGGAAATGGTCACCTCCAGCGAGATGGCACTCCGGTCCCAATTTGCGCAGTGGATCTTCCCGTATTGATTGTCCACATAAAGATGTGCATCGGTGCCAATGGCAAATTCCTTATTGATCGTACGGGTAAATTTATCCCCGCTGCCATTTACCGTGATGAAGGCCACGGTGAAAGGAACGATCAGCAGGAGGCGAAACGGGGCTATTTCTTTTATTTTCATGGGATTTATATTTTCTTAAGAGGATTGATGCTCTGACTGCAAGGAACTTTTATTCGTTGATAATTCAGTGATGATATGGTCAAGCAGGCTGGTGATGATCCTGTAATTATTGACGATGGCATCCAGCACCCTTTCATTTTTACCACTCGCGGCGTATTCCTGCTGCAACTGGATGTTGGAATCTTCCAGTTCACCTACCTCAGCAAGAGCCTGTTTCCGGATCCTCGCCGCTTCTTCTTTCGAGGTGGCCAGCGATTCAATTTGCTGAAGTTTTTCATCGGTCAGCGTTGCGTAATACATTTCAACATCATTTAATTCAGGAGGAAGTTCGCTTGCCGAGGTCCCTCTGATCATCGTCTTTGGGATCAAGTTGAAATAATTGATGGCAAATGAAGCAGTTATGATGACCAGGATGATCGCTGCCACCCTCCAAAGCTGCTGGAAACGGATGGGCCTTCTCTTTGGATTGTTGAGCTCCAGGAGTTTTTGCCGGAACCTTTCGAGGTGATCCTCCGGGGGTTCTGACTGATCAAATTCCTGTCGTTTGCTGCGGACCAGATTTTCCAGTTTATCCATTATGCTGCATTGATATATGGTCAGATAATATATTTCCGGATACGGGATTCCTTGATGATCTCCAACAGTTTTTGCTTCGCCCTGAAGTACCGGATCCGGGAGGTATTGTTTGAAATGTTCAATATTTCAGCAATCTCATCGTGATCGTATCCTTCGAACAAATAGAGGGATAATACGACCCTGTAATCAGCCGGGAGTTCATTGACCGCCTGGTGGATCTCGCCGACCTTCAGGGAAATGTCTTCCTCGTCCGTCTCCTCCTGGGGTATCTGATGATCGTATTCCTCAATGAACGTAAGTCCGGCATTCTTCTTCAGTGCGTCCAGGGAGTTATTGACCACGATGCGCCTGAGCCACGCTCCAAAACTGGAAGTACCTTTATATTCGTGCAGATGCCGAAAGGCATCCAGGAAGGAATCCTGCATGATGTCTTCCGCATCCTGGGGCCTGCCGACTATTCGCAAACTGGTGTTATACATGGCTTTAACGTACATCTTATATAATTCTAGCTGTGCTTTCGGATTTTCCTCCCTGCACTGCTCAACGAGTTCCTGGTGCGTATTTTTGTAAATAACTTCCAAGAAGAATATTTTTTGATAAAGACTGTTGCAATCCGGAAATGTTACAAAAAGTTCCTGAAAATCCCAAAAAAATATCCTTAAGTTTGCCTCCGCGCAATTTTGAAGCTCCTGTGACCGAGGGAAAACAAAAGATCATCACCTACGGACTGGTTGTCATCTCCATGATTTTCTGGGGTATGAGCTTCATTTGGACGTCGATTGTCTTCCGTTGTTACCCGCCGATAACCACCATTTTTTTGCGGCTGGTCCTGTCTTCCGTCCTGCTGATGGCCGGATTGCTGGCCTTTGGGAAACTTGAGCGGATCAAAAGGAAAGATGTCGGATTATTCCTGATTGCTTCCCTCTTCAATCCTTTCCTCTACTTCATCGGTGAAAATTTCGGGTTAAAGTACACCTCTCCCTCCATCAGCGCGGTAGTGATCGCCACCATCCCGCTGCTGACGCCTGTTGCTGCCTATTTCATCGTTAAGGAAAAAATCTCCTGGCTGAACATTGCCGGAATCGCTCTGTCATTTGCAGGTGTCTTGCTGATGCTGATCAACCGCGACATGACCTTCACAGCCTCCCCTGCCGGGATGGGGTTCCTCTTTTTTGCAGTCACCTCAGCGGTGATCTACGCCCCTTTTCTGAAAAAGCTGACCCGGCTGTACCATCCGGTCTCGATCATTGCCTGGCAAAATTTCTTTGGGGTGCTTTTTTTCCTGCCGTTGTTCCTGGTCTTGGATCTCAAAGAATTTCTGGCGATCAGGCCTGACGGCAGAACGATCTCCGCACTTTTTCAGGTCTCACTTTTTGCTTCAACCCTTGCTTACATCCTGTTCACATACGGTGTCAGCAAAATTGGTGTAAGCCGGACCAATGTCTTTACCAACCTTATCCCGATATTCACGGCTGTTTTTTCCTACCTGATTCTTTCGGAATATTTCAACCTGAACAAGGTCCTTGGAATCGTCATTGTCATCGCAGGTGTCATGCTGACGCAAGTTCAGCATTTGACCAGGAACGACCGGCTGAGGAATGGGCCTTCAACCTGAAACCTTAATCCATTCGTAAAACCTGTCATTTTTTTTCGGACATTTGCAAATTCCATCTAAGCTTAAAGGAACGTTAACATTATGAAAATCATTGTATTAGGCGCCGGCCTGGTCGGCGGTCCCATGGCGATGGACCTGGCAAAAGATCCGGATTTAATGGTTACCGTCGTTGATCGGCAGAAGATCAGCCTCGACAGGCTGGGAACAGATTTTAAGGGCACCTGTATCACATCGGATCTTTCGGATCATGAAAATCTCCTAAAACTGATTCAGGATCAGGATATTGTATTGAATGCGGTGCCGGGATACCTGGGATTTGCAACACTGCAAACGATCATCGAAGCCGGGAAAAATGCAGTGGACATTGCATTTTCACCCGAGGATGTCTTCGAGCTGGACGATCGCGCTAAAAACAAGGGCGTCACTGCGGTGGTGGATATGGGAGTGGCTCCGGGGATGAGTAATTTGTTGACAGGATACGCCGTTTCGATGCTGGATGCAACCGAAAAGGTGACCATTTACGTCGGTGGGTTGCCCAGGATCAGGCAATGGCCCTGGGAGTACAGGGCTGTTTTTTCACCGGTGGATGTCATCGAAGAATATACGCGTCCGGCCCGCTTTATTGATAAGGGGCAGATGGTGACCAAACCTGCACTTTCGGACCCTGAACTGATCGACTTCCCAAAGATCGGCACCCTGGAAGCATTCAACAGTGATGGTCTTCGCACCCTGATGGCCACCATTCAGGCACCCTCGATGATCGAAAAGACCCTCCGGTACCCCGGACACATTGAAAAAATCAACGTTCTGCGCGACACAGGCTTTTTTAGCACAGATCCCGTCGAGATAAGCGGCGCCAGCATCAGGCCCCTGGACCTTACCTCCCGCCTGCTTTTTCCGAAATGGAAACTGAACGAGGGAGAGGAAGACGTGACCATCATGCAAATCATCGTCGAAGGGATCAGGGACAATGAACCTGTACGCTATGTCTGGGACCTGTTTGATACCTACGACTCCGTATCCGGGGTGCACTCCATGGCACGCACCACGGGTTATACGGCCACCATGGCGGTCAGGATGATCGCTCACCGGCTTTACAGGGAAAAAGGAATCATCCCGCCTGAAACGATCGGGAAAAACCATCTCTGCGTTGAATATATCCTGGAAGGACTTCGGGAGAGAGGGGTGGTGTATGAGTTGAGAGAGGAAAGAGGTAAAATCTAAAATCAAAATATTTAATAAACTGTTTATTAAACTATCCATTAATTTCAATGTCTAATACTATTGATTCTTTTTGGAACGCCATAACTATAAACCAGATTTTTTTATGAAGCGATTGGTTGTGTTGATGATCGTGGTGATGGGCTGGATGGAGTTGCCCGCGCAGGAATACAGGATGGGGAATGCGTCGCAGATGCCACCAACAGGCATCCTGACGGGTAACGTACTGGAAGAGGATGCCGGTGTCCCGATGGAATTCGTGAACCTGGTCTTGTTCCGTGAAAAGGATTCGACCATGGTTACCGGTACGGTCACTGACCTGCAGGGAAAATTCAGGCTGGCGGAACTCCCGTTCGGGAAATTTTACCTGGTGGTCAATTTTATTGGCTATGAAAAAAAAACACTGCCGGAGATCATCATCACACCGAAGGCACAGGCCATCGACCTTGGGAACATCACCCTGAGATCAGCCACTACGAACATTGAAGGCGTGGAAATCATCGCCGACAAGCAACGGGTTGAATACCGCATTGACAAAAAAGTGGTCAATGTCAGCCAGGATATCATGGCCGACGGATCTTCGGTGGTGACCGCCCTTGAAAATGTACCATCCGTACAGGTGGACATTGAAGGAAATGTCTCACTGCGCGGCAGCCAGAGCTTTACGGTATTGATCGACGGACGCCCGAGCGTACTGCAGGGGACCGATGCCCTGCAGCAGATCCCCGCCAGTTCCGTGGAACGGCTCGAGATCATCACGAATCCTTCAGCGAGGTATGATCCCGATGGCCTTGCAGGCATCATCAATGTCGTCATGAAAAAACAACAAAAAGCAGGATACAATGGCATCATCAATGCTTCTGCCGGCACGGGCCACAAATACTCCACGGATGTTTTGCTGAACTACCGGGCCGGGAAAGTCAATTTTTTTGCGGGTGCCAATTATAACAACAACCAGCACAAAGGGGAAGGCAATATGCGTAACGAATCCTTCGCGGAGGACACCACCACCATACGCCTGTCGGATGTCAAGGATAAAATGCACCGTAACGGATGGGGCGTAAAAGGTGGTGTGGACTATTTTCTGACGGAGAAGACAACCCTGACCTTTTCGGGACGGTACGGCGAATATGGGTTTGGACGGGATGGATGGACACACCAGCATCTGTTCACCGATCCACTTTCCACTGATACTTATACTGTTTCGGAAACCGAAAGCCAGCGCCAGGGAGACTTTTACGAAGGTTCGCTGAACCTTTACCAGATGCTGAAAGGAGAGGGCCATAAACTGGAAGCCATGTTGATGTACTCTTCCAGGTTGGGGGATGAATGGGAAGAACAGTACGAATTCGACAGCAATTCGGATTATGTCATCGACGATCTCTTTCCCAGCGGCATCCTGACCACTGAAACAGGCCGTTCACAAAACTGGCGGCTCAAAGCCGATTATACAAAACCCTTCCCGAACAAGACCTCCCTCGAAGCAGGTTATCAGTTCAGGCTTGAGTCCGACCCCGAGGATTACATCTACAGTGAATATGATTATGATTCAGATCAATGGATCCCGAGCGATCTTTACAGCACGGAGATGGATTTCACCGAGCAGATCCACTCCATCTACGGAACCTGGTCAGGAGAACTGAAAAGTTTCGGCTTCCAGTTAGGTCTGCGGGGAGAATACAATTACCGCGACATCTACTCGTCAGGAAGTGACAAGACTTTCCTGATCGATCGTTTTGATTTGTTCCCTACCGTCCACATTTCAAAAAAATTCACCGATAAGCACCAGTTACTGGCAAGTTACAGCCGTCGTGTCGATCGTCCCCGTGGCTGGGATCTTGAGCCAACCATCACCTACATGGACCCGTATAACATCCGGGTAGGAAATCCCTCACTGGAGCCCGAATTCATCGACTCATACGACCTGAGCTATCAGTACCGCTTCCGTAAATCATTTCTCTCTCTGGAGGGCTACTACCGGATAACTAAAAACAAGATCAGCCGTATCAGAACGCTCCTCGATGATGGCATCATCCAGCACACTTCGGTCAATATGGACAGGGACCATGCTGCCGGCACCGAATTAATGGCCAACCTGGAACTGACGGACTGGTTCCTGATCAATACCAGCCTGAACGTTTATTATTACCGCCTGCAGGGAAACGTGGAAGGAGAAGATACGGATGATGAGACGGTCAGCTGGGATACGCGTCTCAACACCACCTTTAAGCTGCCGGCTGACATACGGTTACAGCTGACCGCAAATTACCGGGGGCCGACCATTACGGCTCAGGGAAGCAGGGAAGGTTTTTTCATGACCAGCCTGGCGGTCAGGAAAGATCTCTTCCAGCGAAAACTTTCTGTTACCCTTTCAGGGAGGGATTTGCTGAAAACGGCAAAACGTGAATCAGTTTCCGAAGGTGAAGGATTCTACTCCTATGACAAGTTCGCACGTGAAGCACCGGTCTTCAGCCTGACCCTAAGCTATAAGATCAATAATTACAAGCAGAAGCAACAGCGCAACAGTAACGGCGAAGAGATGGAGATAGAAACCGGCGGGTATGAGTACTAGTCGAAATTTTAACTACCTTCGCCTGCGACAGTTGCCTCCCAATGAAAGACCTTACCTCTGGTAACGAATCCCGGCTCATCTTCAATTTTGCCATCCCGATGCTGATGGGAAATGTCTTTCACCAGCTCTACAACATTGTCGACAGTGTGATCGTGGGAAGGTTCATTGGCACGGAAGCCCTGGCCGCCGTCGGTTCTTCATTCCCCATCGTCTTCACACTCATTTCACTCATCATCGGAATCGGCACCGGGGGCACCATTGTCATCGCACAGTACTTTGGGGCCAGAGATATCCAAAATGTCAAGAGGACCATTGATACACTCTACATTTTCATCTTTTTCGCATCGATCCTGATAACTATCATTGGATTACTGGCCAGTGAGGCGATCTTCCACCTGATCAAGCTTCCCCCGGAAGTCATCCCGCTGGCAAAGCTTTATCTGAACATCTTTTTTGCCGGCATCATCTTCTCCTTTGGTTTCAGTGCGACAACCGCCATTCTGGGAGGGCTGGGCGACTCCAAAACCCCCCTGTATTTTCTGATCATCTCAACCATCCTGAACATCCTCCTCGACCTGCTGCTGGTGGTGGGGTTCAAATGGGGTATCGCAGGCGCAGCCTGGGCCACGGTCATATCCCAGGCGACTGCATTTTTCATGGCGGTCATTTACCTCAACCGCAGGCACGAGATCATCAACCTTTCGTTCAGGAAAATGTACTTCGACAGGGGTATTTTCCGAAAAAGCCTTCGGATTGGCTTTCCGGTCGGGTTCCAGCAAGCCTTCGTTGCCCTCAGTTTTCTGGCCATGTTCTGGATCGTGAATCCGTTTGGTGCAAAGGTAAGCGCAGCTTATAGCATCGGCATGCGGATCGACTCATTTGCCGCGATGCCGGCAATGGCTTTTGCTGCAGCCCTTGCCACATTCGCGGGACAGAATCTGGGTGCCAGCAAAACCGAACGGGTGCGCACCGGATTCTATGCCACTCTTCGGATGATCTTCCTTATTTCGGTTTTGATGACCCTGATCGCCGTCCTGTTCAGACACGGACTGATGACTCTTTTCACCCGCGATGAGGATGTCATACGCACAGGGTCGGATTATCTGGTGATCGTAAGTTCCTTTTATGTTGTCTTTTCCGCCATGATCGTCATCGGAGGTGTCATGCGCGGATCAGGCGACACCCTGATCCCGATGTTCACAACCTTATTCGTCCTGTGGGTGGTCAGGATACCGGCTTCCTACTGGTTGAGCCGGCATTTTGATGTAAACGGCATATGGTGGGGGATCCCGATTGCCTGGTGCCTGGGTCTTTTTCTGCAGTACGGTTACTTTCTCACCGGCAGATGGAAGAAAAAAGTCATTGTGAAATATCAAGCAGAGCCCTAGAAAATCACCGACACGAAATGCTTGTGCAATTCATTCCACAAATTCGTACAGGTATTCCATCCTGTAATACTGGCTCATTCGCCTCCCCTGCCCGTCAATGAAGACTTTGTTTTCCAGGACCCGGCCTTCCCCGTCATAGGTCCGTTCAATTTTGCTGATTACCCGGCCTTCCCGGTCATACTCCTCCTGCAGGGTCACATTGCCAAGTTGATCATATTCAAATTGATACACCGAGCTCCCCCGTTCATGCTCTTCAGTCGTCCGGGATACTCTGCCCTTCTCATCGTATTCATACCCGATGCGTTCAACAAGCCTCCCGTTGACATACCGGGCAGAACGGATCCGTAAACCCTGATCATCCACTTCATCCACCAGCCGTATCCGCTGATCGTTTTCCCTGATCCATTCGGTCTGTTCGACGGGATACCCGCTTTCAGTGAACACAACCCTTCTCTCTGACAGCAGTTGGTTTTCACCATCCAGTTCCTTTTCCGCAACCAGCCTGGAATCAATGTACTCAAACACCGTTCTGGACTCAAGAAATCCATCATCATCGTTGAGGGTCTTTTCGACAAGCTGACCTTGTTCATTGTAGTGATAAGAAATGGTATCCAATGAGCCATCCAGATAATGCCTGAATTCCTTTGCCAGCTTTCGGTCAGCCTGCCACTCAAACGTACGGCGGTCGGTGAGGTCCTCCCCCGAATAATAGGCCTCCTCCGCCAAATCACCCTGAGGATTGTATATTCGGACATACCTCGACTCGGTAGCACCGTCCTTCAGGTAGGTCACATCCTCAAGTGCATTGCCTTGCTGATCGAAAACGGTTCGGGTATGAGGATAGGTTTCGACATGCAGTTCGTCGGCCTGAAAGCCATCCATGCCGTAATGGTGCATCATCACGGTCAGGGATTTGATCCATTTCGTCATTGGAATTGAGATTTTATGAGACGATTTGAAAATGATTGGCTAAATTTACGGCAAAATTACGACAGGAACATTAAGCTTAACCAGAAGCCCTCGTTTTTGAAAAAAGTCATTGGACTAATTCGCACATCATTAAACCAGCTTCCATATGAAACATTTATCTTTTATCACAATCCCATTCAGTATGATCCTGGCAATGAGTTGTTCGCAAAAACAAAAGATCCAATACCCTCCGACGGGAAAAACGGAGGTGGTGGATGAGTATTTCGGAGTGAAGGTTCCGGATCCCTACCGGTGGCTTGAGAACGATACTTCCATTGAAACGGAAGCCTGGGTCGCCGCCCAGAATGAAGTGACGTTCGCTTATCTTCAAAACATACCCTTCCGGGACTCGATCAACAGCCGGATCACAAAACTCTGGAATTACCCGAAATATGGTGTTCCGTTTAAGAAGGGCAACTATTATTTTTTCTCTAAAAATGACGGGCTTCAGAACCAGAGTGTTCTTTATATCCAGGATGGCCTGGAAGGCGAACCCAGGGTTTTGCTGGATCCCAACACCCTTTCAGCCGACGGGACCATTGCCCTTGCCGGCTTCAGTGTTTCAAAGGATGCCCGTTTTGCAGCTTATGCAACTGCTGAAGCCGGTTCCGACTGGAACAAGATTTACGTTATGGATATTCAAACCGGTCAACGGCTTCCGGAAGAACTTCTGTGGGTGAAATTTTCAGGCATGGCCTGGAAAGACGAAGGATTTTACTACAGCCGCTTCGAAAAGCCGGCGGAAGGCACTGAGCTGTCGTCACAAAACAAGAACCACAAGGTATATTACCACAAGGCGGGCACCGGTCAGTCTCAGGATGCGCTGGTCTTTGAAAATCCGGATTTCCCCATGAGGAATTATTCCTGCCATACTTCGGAGGACGAGCGTTATTTGTTTCTGTATGAATCCGAATCCACTTATGGCAATGCCCTCAGCTACAAGGACCTGGCAAAAAAGGATTCCCCGTTCATCCCGCTGGTGGAAGGTTTTGAGCATGAATACGGAGTGATCGATAACCTCGGTGATGCCTTTCTGATTCTGACCGATGAAAATGCCCCAAGAAAGAAACTTGTCAGGGTTCACCCGGAGGGAGCCGGCACTGCTTCGTGGAATGACCTGATCCCGGAAAAGGAAGAGGTACTTCAAGGGGCCTCGCTCATCGGGGGAAAGATCTTCGCCGAATACATGAAAGATGCGTGCAGCAAGGTTTACATTCATGACTACAACGGACTTTTACTGGGAGAAGTTCATCTTCCGGGCATCGGTACCCTGGGAGGGTTTTCCGGGACCAAGGATGACCCGGTTGCCTTCTATCTTTTCACATCCTTCACATTCCCGACAACCATTTATAAATATGACGTCGGCGATAACCGTTCAACGGTATATAAATCCTCTGACATTGACTTTGATCCGGATGACTACGTTGTGAAACAGGAATTTTATCAAAGCAAGGATGGCACAAAAATACCGATGTTCATTGTCCACAGGAAAGACCTGAGGCTGGATGGCAGCAATCCTGCCTTGCTCTACGGTTATGGGGGATTCAGTATCAGCATGACTCCGTCGTTCAGCATCAGCAGGCTGATTTACCTGGAAAACGGATTTGTCTATGCGGTGCCCAACATTCGGGGCGGAGGGGAGTACGGGGAAGAATGGCACACCGCCGGCACCCTGTTCAACAAACAGAATGTGTTCGATGACTTCATTGCGGCTGCGGAGTACCTGATAAAACAGGGTTATACGAACCGCGACAGGCTGGCCATTTCCGGGGGATCCAACGGAGGGCTTTTGGTGGGCGCCTGCATGACCCAGCGGCCCGATCTTTTCAAAGTAGCGTTACCTGCAGTCGGGGTGCTCGATATGCTGAGGTATCATAAGTTCACCATCGGGCACTTCTGGGCAGTGGATTACGGAACCAGCGAGGATGATTCGGTGATGTTTGCCTATCTGCTGAAATACTCGCCGCTGCATGCGCTGAAACCCGGAGTTGAATATCCGGCCACCCTGATCACCACTGCCGATCACGATGACCGCGTTGTGCCAGCACATTCCTTCAAATTTGCCGCCGCACTGCAGGAAAACCACAGCGGAGAGAATCCTGTCCTGATCCGGATCGAGACCCGCGCCGGACACGGCGGCGGAAAACCAACGGCGAAAGTGATCGAAGAAGCGGCGGATGTCGCCGCGTTCGTGTTCCATAACCTCGGAAAAAATGAAATTCAATATCGGTGATCGGGTAAGGTTTCTCAATGAAAAGGGTGGCGGCGTGGTGAGCAAGATCCTGAGCAGTTCCATGGTGAATGTCGCCATTGAAGATGGTTTTGAGATCCCGACACGAATCAGTGAGCTTATCCCGATGGATGACATCTCTGATTACTACGATCATCCGAAACCCGTCGAATTAAAAGCAACACCCGCCGGTCATCCCGAACCTGAATTTGAGCATAAGATCACACCCCTGATCCGGTTTGCTTCCAAAAATCAATACCCCAACGGCATCTACCTGGCCTTCATCCCGCAGGATCAGAAGTGGCTGATGACGGGACCCATCGATATCCAGATCATCAATTTTACCGCTTATGATGTGTTGATAAGCTTCTTTGTCAGAGATGCAGCCGGTTACACGGGTGTTGATTATGACGTGATCCCTGCCGATTCAAGGCTCCAGCTGGAAACCTTTGAGCGGGAGGAGATCGAGAAATGGTGCCAGGGTGTGGTTCAGCTGCTGTTCCACCGGGATAAGGATTCCAAACTGCTTATGCCCGTCAGCAGTGCCTACAGGATCAAACCCATGAAATTTTACAAGGACGTTCATTACCAGTCCTCAAATCTCCTTCAGGAAAAAGCCCTGATCTACAGGATCCATGAGCTGAAAGGATCTTTGGACATTGCATCACAGGAAGCACGGGAGAAATACGGCGAACCACAACCTGAGCCAGCCAAGGCAGAACCGGTGAGACCACAGATCCTGATCGACCGGCACCGCATTGGCCCGCGCATGGCGGAGGTCGACCTCCATATTTCTTCTCTTGCGGATGATTATTCCAGCCTGAAGAACCATGAGATCCTTTCTGTACAAACGCGTTACTTTTCCAGCTGCCTGAACAGCGCCCTGGAGCATCATTATTACCGGGTTTATTTTATCCACGGGATCGGCAATGGCACGCTGAAGAACGCCCTTCTGGAAATGCTGAAAGAGTTCGGCGGACTTGAATTCAGGGATGCTCCCTTTGAGCATTACGGAGCCGGCGCCATTGAAGTAACCATACCGGATAATCTATAAATGGACAGCTGACGATTGACATCGGAGTCAGGCCAGCACTCTTAGAAAAAAAATACGTATCTTTGCAAAAATTCTTGTGAACGTACCTTGACAGCCGTTCGCTCTATCGCTGCCGGTCAAGTGCCTGCAGAGGAAAGTCCGGACAACACAGAGCACCATACTACCCAACAGGTAGGGAGGTTCTGGCCTCGGTCAGGGCCTTACAGAAAGTGCCACAGAAAACAACCGCCCTGGATTCGTTCAGGGTAAGGGTGAAAACGCGAGGTAAGAGCTCACGATCCCGAATGGTGACATTCGGGAGGGGTAAACCTTATGGGTTGCAAGGCCAAATAGGTCCCGGAAATCCCTGACGAAGGTCAGGGACCAGGGTTGCTCGCCCTAAATACCGGCTCTGCCGGTAAACCGGGATGGGTAGGCTGCTTGAGGCGGATAGTGATATCCGTCCCAGATAAATGATAGGGAGATCCCTGCCTGGCAGGGACGAACAGAATCCGGCTTACAGAACGGCTGTCTTTTTATTCAAAACCACCGCATACTAAGTCCCCGCCCGTGCCGTTATCCTTATTTGTTAAATGCTTCCTGTTCATAAGTAATAAACGCGCCGGACTTCCATCGGACAGATTAATGCTAATTTTATCAGGTAAACCGCTCAGGTCAGTCATGAAGAAACCCTTCCTGCGAATAACAGCATGGACGTTCCTGGTTTTATTTGCCTGGTCATCCTTATCAGCGCAGCGCACTGCGCAATACGATGACCCGCAGGCCAGTCTCAACCTGGCAATGGACCTGTTCAACAAGGAGAAATACGTTGCTGCACAGGAGGTATTCCGAAAAGTCAGCGCCACCATCAACGATCCTCATTCCGTCACCAGGATCCAGGCCGCATATTTTCACGCGCTCTGTGCCTATGAACTTCATCATAAGGATGCAACCGATCTTTACCTGGATTTCATCCGGATGTACCCTGAAAATACCATGGCCCGGCTGGCCCAGTTTCAACTCGCAAAACTGCATTACAGAAACAAAGAATACAGGCCCGCACTGGACGCATTCAAAAAGACCGATCTCAGGCAGTTGAACCGGGAGGAACAGAATGAGTACTATTTCAAAACAGGTTATTGCTACCTGAAAGGCAATAACCTGCCCCTGGCCGAACAGTCGTTCGCAAAGATCCTGAACGTGGAGTCAAGGTATCAGGGTCCGGCGAACTACTACTACGCCCACATCGCTTACCAGAAAAATGACCTGGAGAAAGCCCTGGAAGGATTTGAACGGCTCACGGAAGATGAAACGTTTAAGGACATCGTGCCCCTTTATATCCTGCAAATAAAATTCAAGCAGCACAATTACAGTGAAGTGATCGAGCTGGGTAACCAGTTATCCGGCCTGATGGATGATAAAAAAAACAAAGATATTGTCAGGATGGTGGGTGAAGCCTATTTTCAAACCGGGCGTTATGAGGATGCCATTCCCCTGCTGGAGATATACAGCAAGTCTTCCGGCACCCGCCTGACGGAACAGGACTGGTACCAGCTGGGATACGCTTATCATAAGGTAGGCAACTATTTACAGGCGATCCAGGCATTCCAGAAAACCACCGGCAAACAGGATTCGTTATCCCAGAATGCTTTTTATCACCTGGGCGACTGTTATGTTAAAACCGATCAGAAGCAGTTCGGCTTAAATGCTTTTCTTTCCGCCTACAAAATGGATTTCAACAAGGCCATCCGGGAAGATGCCCTCTTCAACTATGCCAAACTGGCCTACGATCTCTCCTTCGATCCTTACAACGAAGCCATAAGAGCCCTGAGACAGTATATTACCGATTACCCCGGTTCCAGCCGCATCGATGAGGCCAATCGCTATCTGATCAACCTCTACATGTCGACAAGCAATTACCAGGAAGCTTTGGAGACGATCGATAAAATCCGTTACAAGGACGAACAGACCAGGCAGGCCTATCAAAAAGCAGCCTATTACCGTGGGATTGAGCTCTTCAACAACCGGGATTATGCGGGGGCTATCACCCTGTTCAAAAAATCCCTGGAAATGACATCCGATAAAGCTATCCAGGCTGAAAATCATTACTGGATGGCTGAATCCTATTACCGGACAGGCTCCTATGATTTTGCCATCGAACATTACAAAGCCTTTCTCTCCCGTCACGCTGGAACGCATACTCCTGTTTATCAACTGACTACCTATAACCTGGCCTATGCGTATTACAATAAGAAAAATTACACACAGGCTATCAGCCATTTTAAAAAATTCATCTCCGATGGCTACCCTGATCATCAGTACATTCAGGATGCCTTCCTGCGGCTGGGCGATTGCAGCTTTGTGCATAAGTCGTATGATGAGGCAATCCAGTATTATGACCAGGCCCTGCAGACGAAAACTTCCAACAGTGATTACGCCCTGCTTCAAAAGGCGATGGCTGCCGGGGGAAAGGGTGATTTTGAGCAAAAGGCAAGGCTGCTCAAAGAGTATCTGAACACATACCCGCGTTCCACCTATACCGAAGAAGTACTTTATGAGCTGGGCATCACGTGTACGTTACTGAACAGGGACGATGAAGCGCTGGGATATTTCAAAAAGATCCCCCTCGACTATCCTACCGGGAAATACATCAAAAAGTCATTGCTGAAAAGCGGATTGATCTACTATACAAACAGCAGTAATGACCTGGCGATCACCACTCTGAAAAAGGTCATATCCGATTATCCCGGCTCGGAGGAATCGAGGGAAGCCCTGGAGATCATCCGTAATATCTATGTGGATCTGAACAGGGTGAATGAATACCTGGGCTATGCCCAAACCCTTCCATTCGCCGACATATCGGTGTCGTCACAGGATTCGCTGAGCTACTTCACGGCAGAAGACCGTTACAGAAAAGGAGATTGCGCAGCGGCTGTCAGGGGATTCACTGACTACATCGATAACTTTCCCAGGGGATCCTTTGTTACGCAGGCCCATTTTTACAGATCCGAATGTCAGCTCAGGAACAGGGAAGCGGAAGTTGCATTGAAAGGCTATAACTACGTTCTGCAGCAACCTCCCACCCAGTTCACCGAGAATGCCCTGAGCCGTGCGGCTGCCATCTCTTACGAAATGGGGGATATCAACAACGCCCTGGAATTATATCAGGACCTGGAAGAGGCGTCCGGTACAAAAAAAGTCTATCTGGAAGCCCTGACCGGGCAGATGCGCTGTCACTTCCGGCTGGAGAACTTCGGAAAAGCCATCCCTGCAGCCGAAAAAGTACTGGCTTCAGAAACCACCCAACCTGAGCTGGAAGCTGAGGCAAACTTCATCCTGGGAAAATCAGCGCTTGCCACCGGTGAAACCGACCTTGCCCTGAAAGCTTTCAAACGGACCTGCGATCTGGTACAGGATGAACGCGCTGCAGAATCCCAGTATTCGATCGCCTGGATCACCTGCGAAAGAAAAGCATTTCAGGAAGCCGAAAAGGCCACCTTCGAACTGATCAACCGGTATCCGTCGTTCGACTACTGGATTGCAAAAGGGTTCATCCTTCTTTCCGATATCTACGTGGGAACGGGCAATACATTCCAGGCTAAACAGACGCTGCAGAGCATCATTGATAACTATCCAGGGGAAGATCTCCGGAAAGAGGCGGTCAGCAAACTGAACAGGATCGTCACCCAGGAGAAAGCGACGCAGAACCAGGCTGTCCAACAGGATGATCCGGATCAGGACGGGTTATGACCAATCAGGTGTGCAAGTGAAGATGAAAAAGACCGTAAAACATATCGACCAAAGTAAACGATTCACGATCCTGAGGATCGCTGCCTGGGTCGTGGTAAGCCTGCAGGCCGCCCTGTTGCCTGTATCTGCTCAGCAGGAGATCCCCTATACCGAGGAGATCACGGTCATTTCTCCTTATAAGCCCACGATTACTGAATCGTTCAAAATAAGTCAGAACCCGCGCATCGAAACGCAGAACCTCCAAAAGCCAGAACTTAGCTATTCCATTCAGGAGCATCTGATCCAAACCACGTTTGACCCTCAGCCCATCAAACCTGTGGCCATTGTCGGTGAACCGATTGATAAACTCTACCGGAATTTTATCCGGGGAGGATTTGGTAATTATAGGACACCCTATCTGGAATTTTTTGCGGGAAGCCTTCGCTCTAAAGAGTTTGCATTTGGAGTGCACCTGCGTCACCTTTCATCGGGTGAGATGAAAGATCATCCCTCAAGCAGCCAGAGTGATAATACAATGGACGTCTGGGGGAAAAAATTTTTGAAAAAACACACACTGTCAGGAAACCTGCTGTACGACCGTACGATGGTGCATTATTACGGCTATGATGATTCCCTTGCAGAAGCGTATGACGTTTCCAAAGAAAAGCTCCGGCAAACCTACAACCTGATCGGGATGCAGGCCACACTGGAAAGCAGTCATCGCGGGGATAAGATCAACACCGGAGCAGGTTTTGGTTATGCCTATCTCTTTAACCGGGATCAAACTAAAGAGCATCACGGGAACCTGCAGCTGAACCTGGATAAAAATCTCAGCCTGATGAAGTTCACCAGTGAGGAGAAACTGACCGTGAAGGTTCGTGCCGATGTCTTTGGGAATGCCGATTCCCTTGTCCAGTCAACCAGTGCGTTGATAGGACTTGAGCCTGTGCTGGATGTGTTCATGGATGAATACAGTTTCAGGATTGGGTTCAATGCATCAGTTGGCATCGATTCCCTATCAAAAATTCATTTTTACCCGCTTGTTGAAGTGGCTGTGGCCATCCTGCCCGGTTCCCTGAAAGCATACCTGGGTTTGAAAGGGGGAATTGAAAGAATGAACTTCAGAAAACTCAGCGATGCAAATCCATTCCTGAATGCTACTCCGCAGATGAGGTTCACCAGCGAAAGGTATCATCTTTATGGCGGGATCAATTCACGGATTGGAAAATTTGTCGACTGGATGGTTCAGGTTTCCGGTTCCGGATGCCGGAACCTGGCTTTTTTCGTCAATGACACCTCCACACAAAGAAATAAAGACCTTGAGAATCAATTTGCGGTCATTTATGATGACGGGTCAGTCATCCACGGAAAAACCGAGATCACCTTCCGGAAAACAGAACGGCTAGGGTTTTCATTGATGGCCAATTATTATAAGTACTCCCTGGACCACGAAGCCGAAGCGTGGCATAAGCCAGCCTATGATTTGCTGCTTTCCGGCAAGTATAACCTTCAGGACAAGTTCCTGCTGACGGCAAGTTTCATCTACAACGGAAAAACCTTTGCCAAAACCTGGCAAGACGGCCTGCCGGCACCGAAAGAACTGAAGGGTTACCTGGATGTGAACCTGGGGCTGGAATACCGTTACAACAAGAATTTATCAGGCTTCATCCAGCTCAATAACCTGACCAACCAGACCTATTATCGATGGAATAACTATGCCAGTCAGAAACTGAATGGCCTTATTGGCGTAACGTACGCATTCTGAGTATATTAACAGCGCCAGGATCGGTGAAAAATTGTTAATAAAAACCTCACTTTTGATCGTCTTCCCGGGTAATTCCTATTGAAAATATTCTTACCTTCGCATATGGTTCGATTGTTGACTAAGTAATTGATTATGACCGACGAAGAAAAAAATTTCCAGGCAAGCGAGAACTATACAGCGGATAATATCCAGGTACTGGAAGGATTGGAGGCCGTGCGGAAAAGGCCTGCCATGTATATTGGGGATGTCAGCGATAAAGGCCTTCACCATCTGGTGAATGAAGTCATCGATAACTCCATTGATGAAGCCCTGGCAGGTTACTGCGACAGGATCGATCTGTTCATCAACGAAGATAACTCCATTACGGTAGCCGACAATGGCCGTGGCATACCCACCGGCATCCACGAAAAAGAAAAGCGTTCCGCCCTGGAAGTGGTGATGACGGTCCTGCACGCAGGCGGAAAGTTCGACAAGGGTTCGTATAAAGTTTCCGGTGGACTGCACGGAGTGGGTGTATCCTGTGTGAACGCGCTTTCCTCCTGGCTCAGCGTCAAAGTGAGCCGGGAAGGGAAAATCTGGCAGCAGGAGTACCATTGCGGCAAACCGGCGTACCCGGTGAAGATCATTGGAGAGACCCACAAAACGGGTACAGAAGTCAGCTTTAAACCCGACTATTCCATCTTCATCGTCGAAGAGTTCAGTTATGAGGTCCTGGCTTCCCGCCTTCGGGAACTGGCATTTCTGAACAAAGGGATCACGCTGACCATCACCGATTACCGTGAAAAGGACGAAAACGGGCACTTCATTTCTGAATCCTTTTACTCGGAGAACGGGTTGAAGGATTTCATTCAGTATCTGGATGCCAACCGTGAGAAATTGATGGAGGCTCCCATTTACATGGAGGGAGAAAAAAATGACATCCCGGTGGAGATTGCCATGCTCTATAATACCTCCTTTTCAGAGAATATCCACGCCTACGTCAATAACATCAACACCCACGAGGGCGGAACCCACCTGGCAGGTTTCCGAAGGGCACTTACACGCACCCTGAAAGGCTATGCTGAAAAGTCAGGGATGCTCTCCAAGCTGAAGTTCGACATCAGTGGAGATGATTTCCGTGAAGGCCTCACGGCCATTATTTCCGTGAAGGTAATGGAGCCCCAGTTCGAGGGCCAGACCAAAACCAAACTGGGCAACTCGGAGGTGATGGGCGCTGTGGACCAGCTGGTCAGTGAGTTGCTCAGCTATTACCTGGAGGAGAATCCCAAGGAAGCCCGCACCATTGTCAATAAGGTCATTTTGGCTGCCACGGCGCGGCACGCAGCACGAAAAGCCCGTGAACTGGTCCAGCGCAAAAGTGTTCTCTCCGGTTCAGGCCTGCCCGGCAAACTGGCCGACTGCAGCGAGAGAGACCCTGTTCAGTGCGAAATATACCTGGTGGAGGGTGACTCGGCGGGTGGTACGGCCAAACAGGGCCGCGACCGCAGGTTCCAGGCAATCCTGCCCCTGAGGGGAAAGATCCTGAACGTGGAAAAAGCCATGCAGCATAAGATCTTTGACAGCGAAGAGATCAAAAATATCTTCACCGCTCTCGGAATTTCCATCGGAACGGAAGAAGACAGCAAAGCGCTGAACCTGGACAAGCTGCGCTACCATAAGATCATCATCATGACCGATGCCGATGTCGACGGAAGCCATATCGCCACCCTGATCCTGACCTTCTTCTTCAGGTATATGAAAGAGCTCATCGAAAACGGACACGTCTACATTGCCACTCCCCCGCTCTACCTGATCAAAAAAGGCAAAGAGGAACGTTATTGCTGGACCGAGGAAGAACGTGAACGGATCACCCTTGAACTTTCACCCAACGGGAAAGACTCCGGCGTCCACCTGCAGCGGTATAAAGGCCTGGGCGAAATGAACGCCGAACAGCTCTGGAAAACGACCATGGACCCCGCTTACCGTACCCTGCGACAGGTTACGATCGAAAACGGAACGGAAGCCGACCGGATATTCTCCATGCTGATGGGCGATGAAGTACCCCCCCGCCGTGAATTCATCGAGAAAAACGCACGCTACGCCAACATCGACGCCTGATACTCCTACCCGAGAAAAATCCGGTTCAAAAACGCATTGAAAGGTACCATTGCCTTGAATTTCTGAACGATCGCTCCCAGCAGTGCCTGACTGCTGAGCTCCTCCTCCGTCAGCGTATGCCAGACCGTATAGCTTTTGTGCCTGAGTAAATCCATATCCTTGAAATCAGCAGGATAATCCTTGGGCGGTTTCTTCAGCTTATCTTCCATATCGTGCACCCCGCCGTAAATCCTCCTGAAGTCCGGCTCACTCATGATCTGCTTCAATTCCTCCGAATTGAAGTAAACCTCCTGCCTTATTGCTTTTAAAATCTCCGGCGATGGCATGTAGATCCCTCCTCCCAGAAAACTTTCTTCGGGGGAAAGATGAAAATAATACCCCGCTTTGAGGCTCTTTCGCCCATTTTCCGCTATAAAGGCGCCGAAATTCGTTTTGTAGGGGGCTTTGTCCTTCGAAAAACGGACATCCCTGTAAATCCGGAACATACAATCCTTCGCCGCCACCAGCCCGATGCCTGGATCAACCTTATGGACTTCCGGAATCAACTCGTTCAGAAACGATTCAAAATCGCTTCGCAGCTGATCAAAACGGGATTTGTTCTGCCCAAACCATTCCCTGGTGTTGTTCTGCTGTAATTCCTGAAGAAACTCCAAGATCTTGCCTGTATTCATTCCTTTCAAATTTGAACGGCATAAAAGTATGAAAAAAAGAAAACTTTTCCCTGCCGGCAGGGTCACAAAATCGGCTTAATCGTATTAACAGGTATAAAGAATGCTCTAACCGATGAAACGATACGGAACCTGGTTGATCCTCATAGCCTTTGTGGTGCAATCCACCCTGGAATCTGCTGCAATTGGGCTGAAACCTGCCGGAGGCCGGTCAGCCGCCATGGCTCAGGCTTCGGTCGCACTTTTTGATCCGTGGGCCATCATCAATAACCAGGCGGGCACGGTTTCCTGTACCACCCTGGTGTTTGGCATGTATGCCGAAAACCGTTTCCTGCTGAACGAACTGGGCTACCAGGCCGGCTTTATTCTCATTCCGGCCAAACCGGGTGTGGCAGGGCTGTCCTTCACCCGTTTCGGCCACAATGCCTATAATGAAAACAGGGCAGGTCTTTCTTTCGCCCGAAGTTTCGGACAGCATTTCCATGCAGGTCTGCAGCTTGACTATTCCTATGTTTTCTTCAAGGAAAAAAGTTATCGCCGGAGCCAGCTCAGTTTCGAGGCAGGGATCATTACCCGCATCACACGCGACCTCTTCCTGGCCGTCCACGTGGTGGATCCTGTAACATGGATGGCTGGGGAAAACGGGGGATTCATGACAGAAAATGCCCTGATTCAAATGGGATTGGGTTATCACTTATCCGATAAGATCATTCTTGCAGTTCAGGCTGAGAAAGATCCGGTTGCCGATATCCAATTCATGGCAGGATTCGAATATGAATTATCCCCTTCCATCACCTTCCGGTCAGGTGTGATGGCCCATCCGGTCCAGGTGTGCTTTGGTACAGGCATACACTGGAACCGAGTGTATATGGACCTTTCGGCCGCGATGCACCAGCAACTTGGCTGGTATCCACAGGTTTCCATCCATTACGTGTCCCGTTAACCCTACCCGGAAATGAGACGCCGACGGTTCACCCTTTGCATAGGACTTCTGCTGCTGCCCGGCATCCTGTCGTCACAGACCGCCGATTCGCTGACAGATGGGCTCGCTGCCGACCAGGAATACATCGTCGAGGAACTTTCGGGTAATTATGATGAGAATGTGGATGCCAGCGATATTCTTTACGCGGAAAATAACTCCGGCAACAAACGGATCAACCTGAACAACGCCGATCCGTTCATGCTGGCAGATCATCTTCAGCTGACGCCCGACCAGATCCGGTACCTGGAAGATTATATCCGTAAATACGGTCCTTTGCTGACCATATATGAACTGAAGGCCATCCAGGGATTTGATGACAGGACACTTGAACGGATCCTGCCCCTGATCCGTACCATACCGGTGGAGAAGAGAGCTTCCCTGAACCCTCTCCTCCTGTTGAAACAAACCCGGGGAACCCTTCTTTTAAGATATGGCCGTGTACTGGAAAGGCAAAAGGGCTTCATTCATACGAATGATACGACAGACCGCCAGGAGAACTACCTGGGTGACCCCTCCAGGGTACTGATCCGGTTCACTGCAAGGGCAGGCAGTTTGATCCAACTGGGATTTGTGGCTGAAAAAGATGCAGGTGAGCAACTGTTAAGGAGTTCCCAGAAGCAGGGATTTGATCACCAGGCGGGCTACCTGATGATCACACCCCAAAAAGTAGTGCAATCCGTCATCATCGGTGATTATCAGGTGGGGTTCGGGCAGGGGCTTACCCTGAACAGTTCGGGTATGATGACCTCATCGCGGGGATTGTACCAGCCCTATAAATTTACGAATCCTGCACGCCCGCATACTTCTTCCAATGAATCCAGCGGCCTGAGGGGAATGGCTGCCACTTTCAGAATGGGTAAGATAGGCTGGGTGGTCTTTGTTTCCCATAAAAAACTGGATGCCCGCCTGAACGAGAGTGACACGCTTGACCCGACTGAGGGAACAGGGAGTCTGGTCACAACCGGCTACCACCGCACCCTGAGTGAGATCAGCAACAAGAACCAGGTGCAGAATCTCCTTTACGGAGGACATCTATCGTTCAGAAATCATTTCATCCAGCTGGGAGCAACGGGATTCCGGAACAGCTTCCATCCGGCTTTCACCCCCCGGACCACACCTTACAAACGATTTGCGGATCCGGGAGAAAAGATGACCCTGCTGGGCCTGGATTTTCGCCTGTTGCTTCCCCACGTGATGATCTTTGGTGAAGTTACCTGGAGAACAGGACATCCGCCCGGGATGATCACCGGGATGCTCTGGTATGCACACCCCCGGTTCAAACATACCCTCGTGTACGGTCACTATCCTGCACGGTTTTACAATCCCCTTTCATCAGCCTTTGGCAAACATCAACCCAGCAACAATGAGCGAAACCTTTCATGGTCGCTTGAAGTATTGGTTTCCAAAACACTGACATGCACGGCGGGTGCCAGCCTGATACGGTTTCCCTGGATCTCATACCGCCTAGATAAACCTTCAACCGCGGTAGAGTTTTATGTTTTATCCGGCTTCAGGCTGAACTCCAGAGCACAGTGCCAAGTGAGGTTCATCTGTAAAACCAGTGCACAGAATGTGACCGGTTCGTGTGCCCACATCAGACCTGCCCGGGAACTCAATTCCTTTCTCATTTCAGCAGGATTCAACTACAGCGTAAGTTCTTCCCTTACATTCAAAAATCAGCTTTACATGAACCTTTCAGGGACAGGTATGGGAACCGGAAGACCTGGGTACCTGGTGGCCGCAGACCTTGATTACCGGCCAGTGAACCGACCTGTTGAGGTGGCCGTCCGCTATGCCGTTTTCGATGTCGGGAATTATGCTGACCGCATCTACGCTTACGAAAGGGATGTTTTATATGCCTTTTCAGCTCCGGCGTATTACGCCGCCGGGACAAAAACATATTTAATTATTCATTATATGTTAAAAGGGTGGCTGGATGTTTGGATCCGGTATTCCCGCACGATGTTCATTGATCAACCTTCGGTCGGTTCGGGCCTTGACGAAATCCTGGCCAGGCATAAAAGCGACCTTAAAATCCAGTTGAGGTACCGTTTTTAAGACGCTCTTATTTTTCTTCTTCGATTTTTTCAAGATTATCCAGACCATCAATTTTCATGGTCTTACCCAGCTTCGATATATAGGAAAGGTCAATATTTCCTGTCAGGCTCAGGGCAACTATTTCACCCGGCTCCCGTGCGATCATGAGCAATTCAGGGATCTTATTGCCTTCCTTCAGAATGTAGAAATTGATCATTTCATCCTTCTCCTGCACGGTCATCAATTCCGTATACTTTTGGATCGGATACACGGTGGTCAGCTCCTCATAAAAATTAATTCCCTGACAATCGCTTGATTGTGAATAGGTCAGAATTCTCAATCCGTCGAGCTGGCTGATCATACCCTGAAATTCCTTGAAATCCTTATCATTTTCGCCACCTTCAATGTCGCTGAAAAGCTGAAACATGTCTTTGGAGATGGATACCGTGGTAAAGCAATCTTGTCCGGCGTACTTCTTGAAAAGCTTATCCATCGGACTGTTCTGGGCAGTTAAAAGAACAGGGCTGCAGAGCAGTGAAATCAGTAAAATTCTAAATACCAGTGTTTTCATCGGTTAAATGTTTAAAGGTTATTGATTTTAAGTTGATCTTCATTGAATTTCGACAGTTTTTCGGTTTCCTGGATCCCTTCATCCATTTTACTTAACTTACCAACCGGGATGACATCCGCATTCAACCGGTCCAGTTCTCCCACGTCTTTGAGGTTCCGGTTCATCGTCAGCATTTTGCCGGCTTTCTGCAGGCCAAGATCCAGCTTGCCCAGATCTTTCGCCTGGTCAGTGCCCGCATTGAATTTTTCAGAAACGATCAGCAATGCCTTGATGGTTTCCTGATAAGCCTGCCGGGGATCATCAAATGTGTCATCGATCTTTTGTGAGAACAGTTTGAGGCCCGGCAATCGTTGAACAGGGACAAATAGGATGATGGCGAGAAGGACGGTGGCGGCGATCCCTGTGATGAGATACCAGCGGCTGGCAGAAAAAATTGGTTGGGCCGGTGTGGATTTCCCTCTGAACCTTGCTGACCATTGTTTCTCAAATCCGCGGTCGTTCAGCCGGCCGGATGCAACTGCCTGGCAGGCCTGAAACATCTCCGTGAAGGGCTTGTATTTGTCCGGAAGGTCCTTTTGAGAGAAAAAATCCCGCAGGGTCTTTTCCTCATCCAGCGATGTTTCACCTCCCAGGTAGTGTTCAAGCAGCCGGTCAATTTCGTTGAAATTCATATTGGTGTGCTTTTGCAAGTTGTTCCTTGATTTTTTTTCGTGCCCTTGACAGGTTCACCCTGATCACATTCAGGTTAAGACCGAGGATGGCGGCGATCTCATCAAAGTCGTACCCTTCAATGTCGCGCAGGTGTATGATCATTCGCTGCTGATCAGGCAGATGATTGATCAGGCAGTTGATGCGCTTCACCGTATCCCTGATCTCGGTGATGTCATAAGGAGTCACCGGATCGATCATTACGATCTCCGGAGCATCCGTCAGGATCCTTCCGTTGGCCCGCAGCCAGTCGATGCAGACATTCCGGGTCATGGTCATGGCATATGCCTCGATGCTTCTGACCTGGCGCAGATCTGTCTTTTGATCCCAGAGCCTGACAAGCACTTCCTGAACCATATCCCTTGCATCTTCCGTATCTTCCAGTATCCGGCATGCAAAACGATACAGCCTGTCTTTCAGGGGAAATACTTCGTCCTTGAATTGCTTTGGGGTCATACGGTAATAAGACGGGTTTAAGGGGAAAATATTACAGAGGCGGGGAAAATAATTCGTGCGGGGGATTCGTGGTCATTCGTGTTCATTCGTGGTCATTTGTGGTCATTCGTGGTCATTCGTGGTCATTCGTGGTCATTCGTGGTCATTCGTGGTTATTCGTGGTCATTCGTGGTCATTCGTGGTCATTCGTGGTCATTTGCTCGGCGCCTGCCGCGCCTCGCGTTATTTATGGTTATTCGTGGTTATTACTGCCGACCGGCTACCGGTTACCGGCCACTGGCTACTGGCTATCGGCTACCGGCCACTGCCGACTGGCTACCGCTGACCGACAATAAGCTCAACTAAACCTGTTTTGTCGATTGCGATTTTTTCTTATTTTTGCCAGCTGATCAAGATCAACTTTATTTTCCTCATTCACAAAAACTATCATTTATGTTAAAAGAACATCCCAGGGGGCTGGTTGTAGCCTTTTTCACCAACATGGGAGAGCGCTTCGGGTTTTACACCATGATGGCAATCCTTGTTCTGTTCCTGCAGGCTAAATATGGGCTTTCCGAATCACAGGCAGGCGAATATTATAGCTGGTTCTATTTCGGCATTTATGCACTGGCCCTTGTTGGTGGGATCCTTGCGGATGCCACCCGTAAATACAAGTTCGTGATCCTGATGGGCATACTTGTCATGTTCACAGGGTACATCATCATGTCATTCCCCGGAAATCCACTGGGTGTGACCATAACAGGCCTGTTCACCATTGCACTGGGCAACGGGTTGTTCAAGGGAAATCTCCAGGCGGTCGTCGGTCAGCTGTACGATAATCCAAAATACACAAAAGTCAGAGATTCGGCATTCATGATCTTTTACATGGGGATCAATATCGGGGCATTTTTTGCACCGTTTGTTGCCACAGGCGTCCGGAACTGGTTCCTCAGAACCCAGGGGTTCCTGCACGACGGCAGCCTGCCTGCCCTGTGTCACGCCCATCTGAATGGCACGCTTGAAGATCCTGTGACGTTCCAGACCCTTGCCGACAAGGTTTCCGGTACGGCGGTGGCTGATCTTGGCACCTTTGCGCACAGTTACCTTGATGCCTTTTCAAGAGGATACAACTACGCTTTTGGGATTGCTGCAGGGGCGATGGTCATTTCGCTGCTGGTGTACATCATTTTCAACAAATATTTACCCAAAAAGGAAAAGGTGCAGACTGTCAGCACTGAAACCAGCAGTGTCAAGCTGCGGAGCAATCTCATCGGCATCTTTCTGGCAGCAGGATTGATGATTGTGGTCACGGTCATTTTCCATTTTCTGCTGAACAACCTCGCTCTGGGGCTGGCCATCGGCCTGTTCATCGGCTTTGTTGCCCTGATCGTTCAGATTTCGACCCGGGAGGAGCGTCCCCGCATCGTATCGCTTCTTTTGGTGTTTGCCGTGGTCATTTTCTTCTGGATGTCGTTCCATCAGAACGGATTGACCCTGACCTTCTTCGCACGTGATTATACGGTCAAGGAGGTTGGACCCTTTACGAACATTTTCTTCAACCTGGAATCGATGCTCGCCTTCATCGGTGCTATTGCCGGTCTGATCCTGATCTTCAACAAAAAGAGCGTAAACCGGCTCATCGGTGGTATCATGTTCGTGGCCCTGGGAGCGCTGACCTACTATTTTGTAGCACGTGCCGACGCTTCGAATCCGATAGCCCCTGAGGTTTTCCAATCGTTCAACCCGCTCTTCATTGTATCACTTACTTTTCCTGTGATGGCCGTCTTCTCCTGGTTGCGACGAAAGGATCGTGAACCTTCCACACCCAAGAAAATAGGCATTGGAATGATCATCGCCTCCATTGGGTTCGTGGTGATCTTCCTGGCATCCCTGAATCTGGTGTCACCGCACGAGCTGCAGTATGCCAATGCAGCCGGAGAAATCAAATACAACCCCGTTCCCGACAGTTCGCGGGTCACACCTTACTGGCTGATTTCCAGCTATCTTATCCTCACCGTTGCGGAGCTGTTCCTCAGCCCGATGGGCTTATCCTTTGTATCGAAGGTTGCCCCATCGCGCTTTCAGGGTCTGATGCAGGGAGGATGGCTTCTGGCCACTGCCGTCGGGAACAAGCTCCTCTTCATCGGAAGTGACTTCTGGGGAAAACTGGACCTGTGGCAGCTTTGGACCATTTTCATCGTATGCTGTCTGCTGTCGGCCATATTCATCTTCTCGATCATGAAGCGACTCGAGAACGCGACAAGATAGAACAGACCATTCCTACGGATCATGCACTCAACACTCCGGGATTTGACCTATCCCTGGGGGCACCAGCGAAGGTTCAACTCCTTCACTGAACATCTGAAGAGACTTTTTGGCGGGCGCGTTCAGAAACTCAGCATCGATGCCGGTTTTACCTGTCCGAACCGGGACGGCACCCTTGCCTGGGGAGGTTGTACCTATTGTGACAACGATGCGTTCAATCCCTCCTATTGTGATCCGGCAAAAACGATCACCCAGCAGATCAGAGAAGGGATTGACTTTCACGCCAGCCGCTACCGAAGGGCCAACCATTTTCTTGCCTATTTTCAACCCTACTCCAACACCTACGCACCGGTCAGCCACTTGAGAACGCTGTACAACGAAGCCCTTGCTTTTCCACAGGTGGCAGGACTGGTCATCGGCACCCGGCCTGACTGCGTGGACGACGAAAAACTGGCCCTTCTCAGGGAAATCGCTGAACATCACTATGTGATGGTCGAGTTTGGCATCGAATCCTGTTACGATGAAACCCTGCTCCGTATCAACCGCGGACATACGTTCCTGCAGACGGTTGAAGCCATCCAAGAAACGAATGCGGCTGGACTATCCGCCGGCGGTCACCTCATCCTGGGATTACCCGGTGAGACCAGAGAAATGATGCTGGAGGAGGCAGCGATCGTATCCCGGCTTCCGCTTCAGATGATCAAGTTCCACCAGCTGCAGATCTTTCGGAACACACCCCTGGCAAAAGCACTTGAGGACGATCCGGCAAGTTTCAGGTTATTTGGGCTTGAGGAGTATATCGAATTTGTGATTGACTTTACCGAAAAATTGTCCCCCTCGATCAGGATCGAGCGCTTTGCCAGCGAAGCTCCTCCCCGCTTCCTGGCCGGCCAGGGCTGGGGGCGAATCCGCTACGACCAGGTGCTGCGCAGAATAGAAGACAGGATGGAAGAAAGGGATACCTTTCAGGGGAAATGGTTTGAATGACCATGATCGCTCTTCCTGGGATACCGCCTCGCCTTCTTAAGTGCCTGGCTGATGATGAACTCCAGCTGTCCGTTGGTACTTCTGAATTCATCCGCAGCCCATATCTCAACGGCTTTCAGTACCTCCGGTTTCAATCGCACCACAAATGCTTTCTTCTCAGCCATGGAACAACCTATTGATGGATGGTCCCGGCATTGACAACAGGAGTGGTATCCTTGTCGGCACAAAGCACCACCATCAGGTTGCTGACCATAGCGGCTTTCTGGTCTTGATCCAGGACAATGATCTCTTTTTTGGATAGCTGGGCAAGAGCCATTTCGACCATGCTGACGGCGCCTTCCACGATTTTCTGCCTGGCTGCCACAATGGCTGTTGCCTGCTGCCGGCGCAGCATCGCCCCCGCAATCTCGGATGCATAGGCAAGGTAACTGATGCGTGCTTCCATTACGCTTATGCCGGCCAGTTCCAGCCTTTCCTGCAGCTCCCGCTCCAGCGCAGCGTTCACATCCTCACCGCCCGACCGCAAGGTAATGTCTGCCTGCTCATCATCAAAATTGTCGTACGGATAATGACCGGCCAGTTTCCGGATGGCTGCCTCGCTCTGGATGTCCACAAAATGAGAATAATCATCCACACCGAAAGCTGCCTTGAAGGTATCCTCCACTTTCCAGACCAGCACGATCCCGATCATGATCGGATTACCGATCTTGTCGTTCACTTTGATCGGCTCACTGTTCAGGTTTCTTGCCCTTAATGAAATCTTTTTCCGTGCAAAGAAAGGATTCACCCAAAAGAAACCATTCTTCTTCACGGTGCCGACATACTTGCCGAAAAGCACAAGAACAGAGGATTCGTTGGGATTGACCACCATCAATCCGACCAGGCAAAACACGCCGATGACCAGAATGGCGATCAGCCATAAGATCTGGTAGCGAACCAGCAATGCAACCGGCACTCCGATCAGCAAGAGCGCAATGACCAGCCCGACATAACCCGACATTGGGGAATACGATTTTTCTCTTTCCATTTCAGTAGAATTGATGTTAATACTATTTTGATATTAAAATAATATTGCAATGATACAACATTTTTCAATTGAAAACAAATTTTCAAAAAAATTTTTTATGTTCATTTATTATTGATTTTTGCTTTTTGCTTTTTTACCATGGGGTACCGCCATTTATTCTTCGACCTGGATAAAACGATCTATGACTTTGATGCAAGTTCGCGCCTGACCTTTGAGGAGATCCATCAGCATTTTCATCTGGCAGAAAAAGGAATAACGGATCTGGAGTCATTCATTGAAAACTATACCTGGATAAATCTTGAGCTCTGGGACTTATACCGAAACGGCGGGATCCGGAAGGAGACCCTGAGCGTCGAGCGGTTCAACAGGGCACTGAAGAAATTTGGCGTGACTGATCCTGTACTGGCTGAAGCCATTGCATCGTACTATGTGACGGAAAGCCCTCTGAAAAACACACTCTTTCCCGGGGTGGAAAGCACGCTGACCTATCTGAAAAGGAAATACCGGCTGTACATCATCACCAACGGATTTGAGGAGGTGCAGCATAAAAAACTACATATCAACAACCTCCGTCCTTTTTTTGAGGATGTGATCACAAGCGAAGAAGCCGGATGCAAAAAACCCGATCCCGCCATTTTCCTTTACGCCATCAAAAGGACGGGCGCCCTGCTGACCGAAAGCCTGATGATCGGCGATGATCTCACGGTGGATATTCAAGGTGCCAGAGAGGCAGGAATGGACCAGGTATTTGTGAATTATAACCGGATACCCCATCAGGGACCGGTGACCTTTGAGGTGTTTTCCTTCTCAGAGCTGGGCTCAATTCTCTGAGCAACCGGAAGGAGAGCAAGAATCGTTTCCCCGCATCTGACGTGATCCCCGACCTTTACCTTGACCGTGGATCCCAGGGGAAGAAACAGATCCACCCTTGATCCGAACTTGATGATACCTATCTCCTGCCCTGCCATCACCTCATCCCCTGTCTTTGCCAGGCTGACGATCCTGCGGGCCACAACTCCGGCTATCTGACGAACCAGTACCTGTAACCCGGAAGAGGTCGTGATGACAATGGAATTATGCTCGTTAAGCCTGGAAGCTTTGGGATGATAGGCAACAAGGAATTTTCCCGGATGATACTGCACATAGCTGACCGTGCCGCTGACCGGGTATAAATTGACATGCATGTCGAGCAGCGACATAAAGACCGACAGCTGGATCCGCCGGTCGTGGAAATACTCATCCTCCAACACCTCCGAGACGATGATCACTTTTCCGGCCGCTGGATTCAGAATCACTGCCGGATCATTGTCCACTCCTTTCCCGGGAGGCCGCCGGAAAAAATAGACAACCAGGGCCATAAAAACGATGCCGGCAGCATACAGCAGCCAGTGAATGATGGTCTGGTGAGGGAAAAAGACATTGAGCAGGAGGATGACCAGGCCAACTGCAACCGATAACTGGACGATGACACGATATCCCTCTTGATGAATTCTCATATCCTTTTAATTGAGCACAAGGTATACATACAGATAAACGGCCGGAGCGGAAAGCAAAACACCGTCAAAACGGTCGAGAATGCCACCATGTCCGGGCAACAGGGTCCCGGAATCCTTTACATCAACGCTGCGTTTCAGCATGGATTCGACCAGATCGCCAAACGTACTGAACATAATGACCAACACGGCCAGGATGAGCCATTCACCCGGTGCAAGCTGCTTGAAAAAACGGGACAGAACCCACGCAGTCAGCATTCCGGCGGCCAGTCCGCCTGCAATGCCTTCCCAGGTCTTTTTGGGTGATATGCGCCGGAAAAGCAAATGCTTGCCGGCTGATTTGCCGGTCAGGTAGGCACCGGTATCATTCAACCATAAAATGACGAAGTACCCCAACAGGAACGCATAAGCAGGTTCACGAGGCTCCCTCCACGGACCATAAAGGCAGTTGAGCACTGAAAAAGGCACTGCAACATAGATCACACCCAGTAAAGTGGATCCAATGTTGGCAAAGGGCCTGGCATTGCCCGAAAACAATTCCGTAATGGCCACCAGGGGTATGATCAGCCATAATACGCTGAGCATTTTGGCCGAAAGAAAACCGTTGGCCACAAAAAAAACAAGACCGTAAAGGAGGATGCTGCCGGCAAGCCCGCTGACCAGGCCGGGTTGATGACCGCCCGCACGAATGAGGCGGTAGAATTCCGTCAATCCAAGGATGGTAACCACCAGGAAAAGCACGCCAAAAACAAAAGGATGGAGAACGATGGCTCCAACCACGATGATGACGAACAGTGCTCCGGTGAGTGTTCTCTGCGTAAAATTATTCACCTTCACTTCTGATTATGATCTGACGTGCCTGAAATGCGTCTTCCACATTGACATACAGTTCAACTTCACCGATCAGATAGGCAGAATCCTTCTTATTGACCACAATGGCCTGAATGTCGCTTTCAGCCAGGAGTTGTTTCATCAGTTCTGCCTTGTAAAGCTGATTCGAGCTGTAAATAATCGTCCAATTATCCATTTGTGAAAAAGTACCCGATGCTATGTTTCAGACATCCACTCCCAATTGCCTGTAAAGATATCACTATTTTAAGCAATGGTCAATTTTCCGTACGGTCGACGTAAAAAAGGTACAGATTCCTGGGGCCGTGTGCTCCCATGACGAGTGTTTTTTCAATGTCGGCCGTACGGCTGGGACCTGTGATCACCGAAATCAATGAGGGATAGTCGGGTTCATATTTTCGATTGAGGTACGATAATGCCTGCTGGAGATCCCGGGTCAGCTGCGAAGAGAAACCGATGACAATTTGGGAATCCGGGAAAATACAGATTTTCCTTCCTTCGGTCTGTGCCGATGAAACAACGATACTGCCCGGATGGGCCACCAGGGCTTCACAGCCGGTTACGCTGACCTTACTTGCCTCAAGGTCCCGTGATCCGGAACAAAAAGGTATGCCTGCCTTCACCAGATACGCTCCAATGGTTTGTTCCTGGCAAAAAAGGTCCCCATCCGGAAGATCTTCCAGAATAACCTGAAGGCTTGAAACCAGTTCCTTTTCATTTTCACAGAAGACAAACATCCCCCCTGCCCTTGTAAACGCCTGGGCAAAAACCACGTCCAGAGATTCGCCGGGCTTGTGGAAAAGCGGTAGTTCGGCATCCGTGCCCGGGTAAGGAACTTCAGTCCCGGACAGCAATGCATTTCGGATTTTTTTCAGGACCTTTTCCTTTGACGTACTTTCTTCCATAGCATTGCAGCAGGCGTTGATTAAGATGGTTGACCTGCCGGTGCCGCATCGGATCGGGATTCTCTCATCACGGGTGGTTCTTCAGGGGTGTCCTGCGTTTGCTCTTCAGCAGGGGCTGTTCCGTTACCGGCTGAACCATTTTCGGGGGCGATGCTCTGGGTATGTTTGGCGAAGGGTCTTTTCCCAAAGATCCTTTCAAGGTCTTCGGAAAAGATCACCTCTTTTTCAAGAAGGAAGGTGGCCAGTTGTTCAACCTTTGCCTTGTTCTTTTCGATCAGGTTCACTGCCCGGCTGTAGGCTTTCTCGACCAGTTTTTTGACCTCCTGGTCGATCAGCTCCGCTGTTTTTTCGCTGTAGGGTTTATGAAAAGAATATTCCTGCTGGCCGGTGGAGTCATAATAGGATATATTCCCGATCTTATCGTTCAGGCCGAAAAAGACGATCATGTTATAGGCCTGTTTGGTAATTCGTTCCAGGTCGTTGAGGGCTCCCGTGGAGACCTTTCCGAAGTTGACCTGTTCGGAGGCTCTTCCACCCAGTGTCGCCGTCATTTCATCGAACATCTGGTCGGTGGTCGTGATCTGACGCTCGTCGGGAAGGTACCAGGCTGCGCCGAGGGATTTACCGCGGGGGATGATGGTGACCTTCACAAGGGGGTGAGCATGTTCAAGCAGCCAGCTTATCGCAGCGTGACCCGCCTCATGGAAGGCAATGACTCGTTTTTCATCAGGGGAAATGATCTTGTTCCTTTTTTCGAGGCCTCCCACAATCCGGTCGATGGCATCAATAAAGTCCTGCCGTGTGATCACCTTGTTGCCCTTGCGGGCTGCAATCAGGGCTGATTCGTTGCAGACGTTGGCAATATCGGCGCCGGAAAAGCCCGGTGTTTGCCTGGCCAGAAACTCCACTTTGGCCGTATTGTCGACCTTGAGCGGTTTCATGTGCACGTTGAAGATCTCTTCACGTTCCTTAAGGTCAGGCAGTTCGACCATGATCTGGCGGTCAAAACGTCCGGCACGGAGCAGGGCACGGTCCAGTATGTCGGCCCGGTTAGTGGCGGCAAGAATGATCACCCCGGTATTGGTGTCGAATCCGTCCATTTCCGTCAGCAACTGATTCAGCGTATTTTCCCTCTCGTCATTGGCGCCCGTGAGGGGATTGCGTCCCCTGGCACGGCCGATCGCATCGATCTCATCGATGAAGATGATGCAGGGAGCTTTCTCCTTGGCCTGCTTGAACAGGTCACGCACCCGGGAGGCACCTACCCCGACAAACATTTCCACGAAATCGGAGCCCGAGATGGAAAAGAAAGGCACCTGCGCCTCACCGGCCACTGCTTTGGCAAGCAACGTCTTTCCCGTACCGGGAGGACCGACCAGCAGGGCACCCTTGGGAATCTTGCCTCCCAGCTCGGTGTATTTCTTCGGATTCTTCAGAAAATCAACGATCTCAATGACCTCGATCTTGGCTTCCTCCAGGCCTGCCACGTCTTTGAACGTGACGGTGACGGTGGTATCACGGTCAAACAACTTTGCCTTCGACTTTCCAATGTTAAAGATCTGTCCGCCGCCGGCACCGCGGCTCATCATGCGCATAAGAAATATCCAGCCGATGGCTATGAAGCCAATCAACAACATCCAGTTCAGGATATCACCGCCCCAGTTGCGCCGGTTCTGATATTCCACAAACACCTGATTCTCCATTCCTTCCTGGGCTGTCCTGACATCATTGGTAAACGTATCCACCGAACCGATCGTGATGCGATAATGGGCTGTACTTCTTCTGAAATTCGAAACCTTGATGTCTTTGTGAATTTCCTTCGAAAGGCTGTCCTTTTTAATATACACTTCAGCGTAATCCTTATTGACCAGGATGATCCGCTCCACGTCACCGTTTTGAAGCATCTTCGTGAATTCACCCCAATTGCTGATCTGCTTTGTTTCAGCATTAAAATTCAAAAAATAGGTTCCAAAAAATACGAGGGCCAAAAAGGCATAAATCCAGTAGAAGTTAAACTTGGGCTTACTGGTTTTTTGCTTGTGTGCAGGCGGGGGTGGTGTATTATTTTTATTTTGATCTGTCATTCTGCCTTGAATTGGGAATCTTCTGAGTCGAACTGCTTTACCTGGGCATCTGCCCACAATTCTTCCAACCGGTAAAATTTCCTGGTCTTGTCCTGGAAAACATGCACTACCACATCAACATAATCCAGCAAGATCCATTCAGCATTTTCATACCCTTCACTGTGCCAGGGATCCTGCCCGAGGGTCTTCTTTACGATTTCATCCACAGAATCAGCAATGGCCTCTACCTGTGTTCTGGAATTACCCTGACAGATGATGAAGAATCTGCAAAATGCGTTATGCAGCCCGGCAAAGTCAAGACGAACAATGTTCTTTCCTTTTCGTTGCTGAATTCCTTCAACGATCAGGTTGCTCAACTCCTCTGAAGTATCCTTCTTGCTTTTGGTCCGGGCCATCAATTTACCTTTGAATTTTTTCGCCTGCAAAGTTACGCAAATAATCCACCCGTATGAACATATCTTATCTTTGTGACAGGGAAACAATTTACCGGTAATGGCAAAACAGATCATTGGCAGCAAAATCATTTACCTGGACCGTGTGAGCTCCACCAATGCTTTTATGCTGAAGGAAATGAAGGAGCATAGCTTCCCGGAAGGATGCCTGGTTGTTGCACACTACCAGTATGCCGGCAGAGGCATGGATGTCAACACCTGGGAAAGCGAACCCGGAAAGAACCTGACCCTCAGCATCGTACTTTACCCCGGCTTCCTGCCTCTCGAAAACCAGTTCATGCTGAACAAAGTGACAAGCCTGGGACTTTATGATTTCGCAAACCAACTTCCTGTAGATGATCCCGTTAAGATAAAGTGGCCCAACGATCTCTATATCGGCGACAGGAAAGCAGCGGGCATATTGATCAACAACATGATCCTGGGATCATCCATTATCAGCACTGTCGTAGGGATCGGCTTCAACATCAACCAGGAAGTTTTCTTCAGCGGCGCCCCCAACCCGGTATCCCTGAAAAACGTGACCGAAATGGAATTCAGCCTGAACAGGTGCCTGACGGATCTCTGCCATTACCTGGACAAACGTTACCGTGATTTGAGGCTGGGTGATTTCAAAAGGCTGAACGATGATTACCTGCATTGCCAATACAGGTCAGGAGGCTATTACCCCTTTAGGTACAAGGGAAAACGGTTGCTGGCACGAATTGAAACGGTGGACGACATCGGACGGTTAGTCGTCAGGACTTCGGTGGGAGATGAGATCTGTTGCGACCAGAAAGAGATCGCTTATATCATTGAAAGTTAATCGTTCACGCAATGCCGGAATCCAGTCCCCTGAAATCATTCTCTGCCAGCTCCTTGAGTTTTCTGTTGAGAAGATTGACAAAGTTCCTCAGGGGATTCAGCGCCACCATGCTCAGGAAAGGGTTCAGATCGGCCTGAAAGACGATCCGGGTCTCGGTTTCCTCCTGGCTTTCAACCAGGTAGCAATCCAGTTCAAACGGAAAGGGAGGGTTCCCTTCCGGCAGGATGGTGAGCCGGCTAAAGGGTGTCTTTTCCGCCAGACGAAGCGAAAGATCGGTCATTCCCTGGATCGTAAAGGAGCAGGTATCCTGTGTGGATTGCCAGTTGATGACCTGCGGAGGCATCAGATCCCTGAAGTTGTTCAGGTCACTGAGAAAGGCAAATAGCACTTCAGCAGGTTTTTGAATGGTAACCTTCTCGCTTTCAATGATTTTCATTTCATTGGGATTACTTGCCCCAGGCTTCCGGGTTTTCCCGCCATTGCTTCAGCGCTTCCAGATCCTCATCCCGGATATAATCTTCCGACAGTGCCTTTTGGATCAGCCGGTCATAATCGGTCAGCGCATACAGGATGCAGTTTTCTTTTTCAAAATTCCGGATGGCTTTGGTCAGGTTGTAGGTAAAGATGGCGACCATGCCCTTGACAATGCAATCCTGCCCGCGCAATGTCCTGACCGTACTCAGACTCGTGCTTCCGGTTGAGACAAGGTCTTCGATCACAACGACGGACTGGCCGGGGGTGATTTTACCTTCGATGACATTTTCCAGGCCGTGATCTTTTTTGGAAGCTCTGACATAGACAAAAGGGAGGCCAAGTTCCTCCGCCACCAGGACGCCGTGTGCAATGGCGCCTGTGGCCACGCCGGCGATAAGATCCACTGAGCCAAATTCTTCGGTGATCACCTTGGCATAAGCCTGCCGGATGAACGTGCGTATGCTCGGATACGACAGGGTGATGCGGTTATCGCAATAAATTGGAGATTTGATCCCTGATGCCCAGGTAAACGGATCGGCAACATTCAGCTTGACAGCTTTGATCAACAGGAGAAATTCGCTGATCTTTTCAGAGATATCATTTCGAAAGTCCATGGAAAAAGGTATGGTTAATGACGGGCAAAGATAGTTAAATTTGCTTTTTCCTATCTTTGTTTAAAATACCAGGCAATGAAAAAGATCGCTGTATTTCCGGGATCGTTTGATCCCATCACCAGGGGGCATGAATCCATCGTCCAGAGAGCGCTTTCCATCTTTGACGAGATCATCATCGCCGTGGGGCAGAATATTGAAAAAAAATATTTCTTTCCCCTGGACAGGCGAATGGAATGGATCAGGAAAGTCTTCAACGCCTACCCGCAGATCAGAGTGGAAAGTTATCAGGGGCTGACGGTGGATTTCTGCAGGGAGAACGGAGTGCTTTTCATTGTCCGCGGTTTACGGACATCAGCCGATTTCGAATTTGAAAGGAGCATCGGGCAGATCAACAAGCAGATCTTTCCTGACATTGAGACAGTTTTCCTGCTTGCCACACCGGAGTTCACGGCTTTGAATTCCTCGATCGTCAGGGATATCATCCGGAATGACGGCAATCCGAATCCTTTCATTCCTGAAGCCATTCACGGCTACCTGCATTGACCGGTCATTTCAGGATGGTAAAATTCACATCACCGTATTTTCGGTGCTGGTAGAAGCGGGGATGTGCAGCAAAGGCATGCCTGGCTGAATGTTCCTGTATGTACCAGCCTTCAGGATTGAGAAGCCCTGCATTGAAGATGATGTCAGGCAGATCCGGTACCCGGGGATGGTCAAAGGGCGGATCCGCAAAAATGAGATCAAATCCGGCAGCGGATTTTCGCACAAACCTGAACACATCACCACGGACGGCACGAATGCTGTCCAACTGAAGCCGCCGGGTGGTTTCCTTCTGAAAAGCACAACAGGCCGGATGAATGTCAACGGCCACAATATCCAGGCAGCCGCGGGAAGCAAACTCCAGTGAAATGAGACCTGTGCCGGAGAAGAGATCCAGGACGCGGATGGTGGAAAAATCAAATGCGTTTGAAAGAATATTGAACAGCCCTTCCCTGGCCATGTCCGTCGTTGGGCGCACCGGCAGATTTGACGGCGGAACGATCTTCCTCCCTTTGAGGAAACCTGCTATAATTCGCAATGCTCTGCGTTTAAAAGATTATGAAGATAATGTCCGGGAATTTCCTCAAAGGAAGGTGCGTAACGGAAAGCATCATTACGGGTCACAAAATCAATGTGAGGGAAAAAGGCAGTCAGATTTTCGATTACCGGAGCATGTTTTCCCACCTCTCCCGTGATCATTAACGGGACCTGATCCGGAGTGAGCCCCGACTGCTCAAGCACAAACATCGTGTAGTACAAAAGATCCTCCGGCGTCACGTACTTAAACGTGTTACAAAGGCTGACCTTGTGGTTGTCCAGGATCAGCATCTCGACTATGTCAGGTTGAATATTCAGGAAAACGGCCGGATCGCTGCCGGCATATTTAAAACGGCCAAGGATGGACTCAACAAACGGACTGATCGTATGGTGAAGGCGGGCGGTGCCAAAGATCGCACTGAGTTCGTCTTTCAGCCAGCGGTGAATGGCAAAAACGACAACGGCATCAAGGCCTGGAAGCCGGTCAGTCAGATAAATTACGTCTGCCTGCAGCCCGCTCAGGTTGAACCTGAGGTAGTCTTCCTGTTTGGAAGGATTGAACAGGGGCCAAGGAACCAGCGTATAGAGCTGATTGGAAACGAATAAATTGGCGGAGGCGAAATGCCACGATAAAATTCCGGATGCTGCAATCTCTCTGAGCTGATGGCAGAAATCCCCTGCTGTCGCCTGCTCTGGAAACCGGTAGATCTGTGCAGCCAGGTAACGGGATTCCTGCAGATCCAGCACTGTGCAGGCAAGATGAACGCTGGAAATTTGTACGGCTAACTTGCAGGAAAGTGCCCGGTTTTCATCAAATGATTCGTCGAGAATGTTCAAATCCGGCGAAACGGTGGGAATCATCGCGGAAAAAGGGTTTATTCCCAGTTCCCGTCAAGGGTGGCTTCTTCCATTGAACCTACCTTGATGCCCGGAAATCGCTGGGTGGATTCAAGGAGATCATTGAAATTACTCACCAGCTGTGCATCCAATCCCTTGAGGATCTGGGTATTCAGTGCATAGGCCTCAAATACATTGACCATCACCTTGCTGCGTTCGATCTGCCCTGCATCCATATGAAACATTTCTCCGCCGGAGTGAGGTATGTAGCGTAGATTGTTCACATCAAATCCTGCCTTCCTGGAAAACAGGGAATCCTTGACCAGAATGTATCCAATGGTATCGCGAATGGAACGCGTGAAGGTGGTATCAGTCGGATCAGGTACCATTTTTACAACCGGGATCTCACCGCTTTTGACAAAATCAATCAAGGTATCGAAGCTTTTTGTATACTTCTGGTGAATGGAGCGGTAGGCAATCTGGGCGCCACGAATGTCCTTCAGGCTCTGGATCACTTCGCTGGTCCTGATGTCGCGTTCCTTGTTGAAACGAACAGGCCGCTGGACGCTTTCATAGATCATGTAGACCAGAAAAACAGCAACGATCAATAAAACGATTTGTAGAATTGTCTTTTTCATAATCGATGTTTTTACCTATGCAAATGTACTATTTTAATCAAACATGAAACAATTTAGTCTATAAATTATGGACGTTCCCTTCCGAAAAATTCAATGCAACCCTGCCTGCCATTGACCAAGCCGGGCCCGATGGTTCACGACACCTGAAGCAATCACTTCATCTGTTGATAATCCGGTATTTCAGCCAGAAAATACCACGACCGGGAGACAGCATCCATCTGGCAGCAATAATGGACCAATCCATTGGTAACCAACAGGTACCGCACGTGGAGTGACAGGTTGTACCGCGCAATCTGATCGAAAACCGTTTGTGAAAGCATCACAGCGGGCGCCTTGCATTCGACCAGCAGCAGTGGCAGGCCGGATGAGCTGAATACGGCGATATCCAGACGCTTCTTCAGTTTGTAGACGCGGAGGACCTTTTCCACAGCCACCAGGGTTTCCGGCACGTGTTTCTGGTTGATCAGGTAATGGATCATGTGCTGCCTGACCCATTCTTCCGGAGAAAGATGCACGTATCGCCTGCGGATTCTGTCGAAAATGACCCAATGGCCATCCTGTTCCCTGATCTGGAACGAATAGGCTGGAAAGTTAAGGGCTGGCAGGTCAGTCATCTCGGTTTACTGGTTTTCTGGAAAAGAATGAAAAGAACGGTTCTTGAACAATGACCTGACAGGCCGAATGATACGGATGAGCAAAGGGATATCATCGGTAATGATTTCCGCCTGACCGGTCATCTTCTGATTGAATTCAAGGTCAATGCCGTAATTCGTTCTGAGGCCTTCCGGGAAAAGGATCTCCACCAGATAAAACTCATCCTCCGAAGGGATGGTGGAGATCTTGTTAACGATCCCTTTGACCATTCCGAATTCCATGAAGGGAAAGTTCTGAAATTTAACATTGACATCCTGCCCCACTTTTACCTTCCCTGCACCCCGGGAGCCCAGTCTGAGTTTTCCGATCATCTGGCTTTCCTTCACCGGTATGATGGCCATGACCTTATCGCCTTGATTCACATTTTGATTCTCGGTCCAGTACTGGGTAAAGGTGACCATACCTCTGAACGGAGCCTTCAATGCATACTGGTTTTCCCAAATGTTGATCTGTGCCAGCAGATTCCCGTAGGTTTCACCGATGCGGAGCTGAAGCTTTTTCAACTGCTGAACCTCCTGAAGTCCCAGATCAAGGATATCCTGCCGCAACCGGGCGATCTGTATCCGGGCATTGGCCAGCTCCTCCCGGGATTCCTCGTAAGAAAGCTCTTTCCGGAGGTACTCGCTTCTCGACCGTTCCATATCCGCCTGGGTGATCACGCTGCTGTCAAAAAGCTGCTGACTGCGGTTCAGGTCCTTTTCCTTCAACAGGCGGTCTTCAGCCAGGATATCCTGCTGTTCTGAAAGCCGGTTGATCAGCTCGCTGTAAAGGGTCAGCTCATCCCTGAAGGATTCTATCTTCCTGGAATGGTAGCCCAGGTTCAGAAAGTGAATGTAATCTTCCAGGCTCAGCAGGAAATCCGTAAAAAAGGGCTGTATTTCACCGAGCTGAAGGTTGGGAAGACCGGCTATGGAATCCAGGATCCGGAAATCATACTCCTTAACGGCCGATGCGCTACGGATGAGGCAATCCTTAAGCTCACCGACATGGAGGTAATTGGCAGGATTTTCCATAATGGCCAGGATGGCACCGCTGTCGGCCATCTGCTTATCGGCTACCATTATTTTTTCAAGTTTACCGCTGACGCGGGATTCGATATAGGCCGGAGGATTCATGGAAGTCACCTCCACCCTGGCGGGGATGATGTCAGGATAGGTGAAGAACCAGCTCCCGATGATCACGATCAGCAATATGAGCAGGATCACCGTAATGCCCCACCTCAGGATACCTTTTGGCTGGCGTCCGAGAACATCTTCGATTTCATCGCTGTGGATCTCGATGTTCCTGTTCTGCTGATCTTCGCTCCTATCGTTCATATGCTCTTATCCTCTTTTTCAGGCACCCAGTTCAAGCTGATTTTTGACCAGGTGGTAGTACGAACCCTTCCTTTCGGTGAGTTCCCGGTGATTACCCTTTTCGGTGATCATTCCGTTTTCCAGAACGATGATCTGGTCGGCATTTTTCACAGTGCTCAGCCGGTGGGCCACAATGATGACCGTTTTCCCCCGGAAGAACTGCTGCAGGTTTTCCATGATCACTTTTTCATTGTTGGCATCCAGCGCATTGGTGGCCTCGTCAAAGAAAAGAACTTCCGGGTTTTTATAGATGGCACGTGCAATCAGGATGCGTTGCTTCTGGCCCTGGCTGAGCCCGATCCCTTCGCTCCCGATCCTGGTGTTATAGGTCAGGGGCAGAGATTCGACATACGGCTGGATGTTCGCCATTTTGACCGCATGATAGAGTTTGTCCTTATCGATGATCTCATCGCTCACGGCAATGTTTCTGGCAATGGTATCCGAGAAAATGAAGCCATCCTGCATCACGGCCCCGCATTTCTCCCGCCATAAACGGTTCGACAGGTTCGGGAGATTCACTTCGCCGACCCGGACCTCTCCGCTGGTTGCCCGGTAAAAACCCAGGAGCAGCTTGATCAGTGTGGTCTTGCCGCTGCCGCTTGGCCCCACGATCGCAGTTACTTTGTGTTCCGGAATGGCAAGGTCAATATCTTTTAAAACAAAGGGCGAATGCGGCCCCTCATACTGGAATGCCACACCCGAAAGCGTGATCTCCCTTTGCCGAGGGAGGATGGTTATTTTGGACTGGCCAAATGACTCCTCATCTTCTTTCTGGTGAATTTCTCCCAGCCGCTCAAGGCTGATCTGGGCATCCTGCGCCGAGCGGATGAACTGAATGAGCTGTTCGACCGGTGCATTCAGCTGCCCGATGATGTACTGGACCGCGACCATCATACCCAGGGTCATATTCCCATCCACGACCGCCTTGGCTGCCATGAAGGTGATGATGATATTTTTCAGCTGGTCGAAAAAGACGGCACCTGCCTGCTGGTACTGGTTAAGCGAAAGACCTTTCAGGTTCACCCTGAAAATTCTGGCCTGGATCCGCTCCCACTCCCATCTTTTCTGCTTCTCGCAATTGTTCAGCTTGATCTCCTGCATCCCGGTGATCAGCTGGATCAGGTTGCCCTGGTTCTCCGAAAGATGGGCAAACCGTTTATAGTCCAGCTCTCTTCGTTTCCTGAGAAAAAGGTAGACCCAGAGCACGTAGAGGAGGCTGCCCGCAAGGAAGACCACCAGGATCTTCCAGCTGTAGATGGCAAGCACGATGGTGAAGATCAGGAACGTAAACGATGAAAAGACGATGTTCAGCGATGAGCCTGTCAGAAACGCTTCGATACGGCGGTGATCACCGATGCGCTGCAACAGGTCACCCATCATCTTCGTATCAAAGAAACCGATGGGAAGCCTCATGAGCTTGGCCAGGAAATCGGAGATCAGTGCCACATTCACCCGCGTATTGATGTGCAGCATGATCCAGCCCCGGATGAACTCAACGGCCGTCTGACTGATGAACAAAACCAGCTGGGCGATCAACACCAGCGTGATAAATCCAAGATCCTGGTTGTTGATACCGATGTCCACGATGGATTGGGTCAGAAAGGGAAAGATCAGCTGCAACAGGCTGGCAATGAATATCCCCAGCAGGACCTGGATCAGGTACTTCCGATGGGGTTTCAGGTACGACAGGAGGTACTTCAGGTTGTTCTTTCTGACCGGTTCATCCTCCAGGGCATAAAAATCAGGGGAGGGTTCCAGCAGAAGTGCCACGCCCTGCTTTTCTCCCTCTTTCACGGTGCTGGCCCATCCCTGCAGGAACTCGCCGGCCGGATAACGGACCAGGCCGATGGCAGGATCGGCACAGTAGATCCGGTCCTTTTTAATCTTATAAACGACAATGAAATGTTTCTGGCGCCAGTGAACAATCGCCGGCAAGGGCGCTTCTTCCTTCAACTGATCGAAGCTCAGCCTGGCCCCCAGGGTCCGCAGGCCAATGGACTCAGCGGCATCACTTGTCCCCAGCAGGGATACGCCCTCACGCGTAATATAGCTTCGTTCCCTGAGTGTCTGAAGAGAATAGGTCTTACCGTAAAATTTAGCGATCATCCGTAAACAGGACGGACCGCAATCCATAACGTCCAATTGCTTATAAAAAGGGAATCCGGGCATTAGTGTCCTGAAGCCTTCCTTGTTGAATGAAACCGCGTAACCAATCTCTTTGCTCCTTTTACGGAAATTCAGGTCAGGCTGTTTCCGATTTGGTACGCAAAATAATCCTATTTTTGTAAATAAATCAGGCACTATGCCCATAACAACGAAAAAAGATATCGTAACCAACTGGCTTCCCAGGTACACGGGAATGAATCTGGAGGATTTCGGCGAGTATATCCTGCTGGTCAATTTCAGTCAATACCTCGAATTGTTTGCCAGCATCACCCAAACGGAGATCAGGGGCAGTGACCGGCCAATGCCCAGTGCCACAGCGGGCCATATCACCATGATCAAGTTTGGCATGGGCAGCGCCAATGCAGCCACGATCATGGACCTGCTGAGCGTTGTCCAGCCGAAAGCCTGTTTGTTCCTTGGTAAATGCGGGGGTCTGAAAAAGAAAAACAGTGTCGGCGACCTGATCCTTCCCATTGCTGCCATACGGGGTGAAGGAACCTCGAATGACTACCTGCCGCCGGAAATTCCTGCCCTCCCTGCATTCAGCCTTCAAAAAGCTGTCTCGACCACCATCCGTGACTTTGAACGGGATTACTGGACCGGTACGGTCTATACCACCAACCGAAGGGTCTGGGAATATGATGAACGATTCAAAAAATACCTGCAGAAAACGCGCTGCATGGGCATTGACCTGGAAACGGCGACCATTTTCATAGTCGGATTTGCCAACAAGATACCCACCGGAGCATTGCTGCTGGTTTCTGACCAGCCCATGATCTCATCAGGAATAAAGACAGAGGAGAGCGACCAGAAGGTTTCCGCTGAATTCGTCGAGCAGCACGTCAGGATCGGCATTGAATCACTGAAACAACTTATCAATGAAGGACTTACGGTAAAACATCTGCGGTTCTGAACCAGAACTCCCTGTCAAAATGCCTTCCCTGACTTTTGAACAAATACGCAGTGACCTGAAAAACAAGAAGTATTTTCCGGTCTACCTGCTCACCGGAGAGGAGCCTTATTTTATTGATGAGCTCACGATGTACATCGAGGAGCAGGTTGTTCCGGATGACGAAAAGGACTTTAACCTCAACGTTGTTTACGGAAAGGATGCAGATGCCGGCTTGATCATGGATTACGCCAAACAGTTTCCCATGATGGCCGAACGCCAGGTGGTGATCGTAAAGGAAGCCCAGGAAGTAAGGAATCTTGAAGAACTGGTCCCCTATCTCGAAAACCCTTCCGCGACAACCGTTCTGGTGTTATGCTACAAATACAGGAAACTCGATAAACGCAGGACCCTGGTCAAAACTGTTGAAAAAAAAGGGGTTTTCTTTGAATCACAGAGGATTTATGATAACCGGATCCCCGATTGGATCAGGGATTTCCTGAGGGAAAAAGGATTTGAGATCACGCCCAAAGCCACCCTGATGCTGACGGAATACCTGGGAAGTGATCTGAACCGTATCGTTAATGAAATCAGCAAATTACAGATCAACATACCCGACAAGAGGGTGATTGACGATGCACTGGTCGAAAAACACGTTGGGGTCCATAAGGATTACAATGTCTTTGAGCTCCAGAAAGCACTGGGCAACCGCGACATTTTCAGGGCAAACCAGATTGCAATGTATTTTGCCAGCAATCCAAAAGAAAATCCATTGAACAGGGTTTTGTCCATCCTGTATGCCTTTTTCTCCAAAGTGCTCATCTTCCACCAACTGAAAGACAAATCCAAAAACAGCGCTGCTGCAGCGCTGTCGGTCAATCCCTATTTTCTGCAGGATTACCAGACCACGGCCCGGAATTACGCTCCTGCGCAGCTGGCCCGCATCATATCCCTGCTGAGGGAGTATGATCTGAAATCAAAAGGAGTGGAGAATGTATCGACCGACGACGGAGAACTGCTGAAAGAGTTGGTATTCAAGATACTGCATTGAAAGATCCGGAAGCCAGGTTTTCAGGTCTGCGGGTTTGCAGGTTCTCAGGTCTGCGGGTCTGCTGGTTCTCAGGTCTGCAGGTCTGCGGGTCTGCGGGTCCCTGGCAGGCGGTAAATGATAGTTTGCAGTTTGCAGTTTGCAGTTTGCAGTTTGCAGTTTGCAGTTTGCAGTTCGCAGTTCGCAGTTCGCAGTTATGCATAGAGCCTGTCAATGATGTCCCTGTATTTCTCCATCAGATATTTTCTTCTGAGCTTCAGTGTCTGGCTGAGGTCTCCATCCTCCACGGTCCAGGGTTTATCCAGGAAAACCACCCGTTTGACCTGTTCTGTTTTATCCAGTGTAGTGTTCACCTGATCGATCTCACGCTGGATGCGGTCAACGATCCTCTGATCCCGGATGGCATCCGCATCGGTTGTATAGGGATGATTCTTGACACGGCACCAGGAGCGCAGATGCTGAAAATCCGGAATGATGATGGCCGCAGGGAAATTCCTGTTTTCACCGACCACCATAACCCCATCAATGAAAGGGGAGGCTTTGAAGAGCACCTCCAGAACCTGGGGGGCGATGTACTTACCGCCCGAGGTTTTGAACATCTCTTTTTTACGGTCGGTGATCCGGAGGTAGGTGTCCTGAACCAGCATCCCGATATCCCCGGTATGAAACCATCCGTCGGTGTCGATCACCTCTTTGGTCAGCTGGGGGTGTTTGTAATAACCCAGCATGACATTGGGTCCCTTGCACAGGATCTCTCCGTCGCGGGCAAAGCCCAGCGTTACGCCCGGCAGCACCTTGCCGACCGTACCAAAGCATACACCATCCGGCTCAAAGTTGGCAACGGCAATGACAGGCGATGTTTCGGTAAGTCCGTAGCCTTCCATCACTTTGATCCCGGCGGCCCAGAAAACCCGGGCAAGGCGTGGCTGCAGGGTGGCACCGCCTGACACGATGATATGCAAACTACCACCGAGCGCCGCTCTCCATTTGCTGTAAATCAGCCGGTCAGCAATCTTGCGTTTCAGCTCATACCAGGGACCATTGGCCTTATTCAGCTCAAATTGGTAACCCAGGCTGACAGCCCAGAAAAACAGTAACCGCTTGATACCTTTCAGTTCCCTGCCTTTGGCCATGATGCGGTCGAACGATTTTTCAATTACCCTGGGAACAGCGCAGAACAGCTCCGGATGCACCTCGCGAAGGTTCTCGGAGAGTTTCTCGATGCTTTCTGCATAATATACCGAAATGCCCATGTACTGGTACATATAATTCAGCATCCTTTCATAGACGTGGCACAGCGGGAGAAAACTCATCACCCGTTTCACCGGGTCTTTTTCAAGGATCTGGCTCACGGCGATGCACTGGCTGATGAAGTTCCGGTGCGATAGCATGACCCCTTTGGGGATTCCTGTTGTGCCCGATGTATAGATGATCGAAACAAGATCGTTGGTGCCAACGTTCGCTTTCATTTCATCGACGCGTTGCTGGGGAATATCCTCTCCCAGTGCGAGAAACTCATCCCAGCTTTTCACCCCTTCGGTTTCCTCCACCAGGTATACCGCTTTGATGGATTTCACTTCCTCAATCACCGTCCTGATCTTGCCATAAATATCCCGGGAGGTTATGAAGACGGCCTGCACTTCGGCTTCGGCAAAAATGTGTTTGAAATTATCCTTGCTGATCGTGGAATAAATGGGAACCTGAACAGCTCCGATCTGCATCAGCCCCATGTCCACGAAATTCCACTGCGGGCTGTTGGATAAGACGGTCGCAACCTTATCGCCCTCCTTTATTCCCAGTGCAAGAAGCGCTTTGCTTACCTGGTTGGCGTAGCGGATGTAATCACCGACGGAAAACTTGATCCAGTGTCCATTCTGTTTATACGCCAGGGCATCCTGAACGTGTTGATATTCAACCGACATTCGATCCAGAATATCAAAAATGCGAGTAATTTCCATATCGATAGGTTTTTTTAAATTGTCAAACTGTCAAATTGTTAAATTGTTAAAGGAATAACAACTGATGACCACGAATCACCATGAATAACAATCCATGACCATCTTTTACCCTTGCGTGATCGCCACCTCAAGCGCAATCTCAATCATCTGCCGGAAAGACCGTTCCCTTTCCCGGGTCGTTATGTGCAAATTATGGTATATATTATCACTGACTGTAAGGATGGACAATGCATTCACGCCATACCGTGCAGCCAGCGTATAGAGCGCTGTCGTTTCCATTTCCACAACCAGAACACCGTAATCCCTCCAGACCTGAAAAGGATCTGCCTGTCCGTCTTCATAGTAAAAAATGTCAGAAGTCAGCACATTACCAACGTCAACCTTGATGTTCAGACGGCGGGCCACTTCCCAGGCGTGTTTCAAAAGCTGGAAGCTGGCTGTGGGTGCGAAGTCCATCTGGCCAAAACGATGCTTATTGAAATTTGAATCCGTGGATGCCGACATGGCCAGGATGACATCCCTGATGCCGATATCATTCCGGATAGCTCCGCACGAGCCAACCCGGATGAGGTTTTTCACCTGATAATCCGCAATGAGTTCGTGAACGTAGATGGCAATGGAGGGAATTCCCATCCCTGTTCCCTGCACCGAGATCTTGCGGCCCTTATAGGTGCCCGTGTAGCCGTACATACCGCGGATCTGGTTATGGCAGACCGGATCCTCAAGATAGGTTTCAGCGATGAAGGTTGCTCTCACCGGGTCGCCTGGCAGAAGAACTGTTTCGGCAATCTGGCCCGGGGAAGCCTGTAGATGTATGCTCATATTTTGCGCATTGATTTAATCCATTCCCTTGCGTTGACAAATGCCCCGATCCAGGGTGACACCTCATCCGAGCGGCGGTTCTCCGGGTAGTAAGGCCACTGCCAGGGATACACGGCCCGTTCGATGTGAGGCATCATGGCCAGATGACGGCCATCCTCCGAGCAGACGGCTGCTGCATTGCAGGCAGATCCGTTTGGATTACCCGGATATCCGCCGTATGCGTATTTAACGGGAATGTGATACCTTTCTTCATCGTACGGAAGCTCAAATCTTCCCTCGCCGTGGGCCACCCATATCCCGAGACGGCTGCCAGCCAGGGAACGAAGCATCACAGAATGATTTTCCAGAATATCCACGTTAATAAAGCAGGATTCAAATTTCCCGGATTCATTGTGAAGCATCCGCGGGGATTCGGCATGGCCGGGGCAGATCAGACCGAGTTCCACGAGTACCTGGCATCCGTTGCACATGCCCAAACTGAGGGTATCCTCCCGTTGGTAAAACCTGTCCAGAGCCGCCTTCGCTCTGGGGTTGAACAAAAAAGCTCCGGCCCAGCCCTTGCCTGATCCCAAAACATCCGAATTGGAAAATCCTCCGACAAAAACGATGAAATGAACATCCTCAAGATTTTCTCTGCCTGAGATCAGATCGGTCATGTGGATATCCTTCACATCAAAGCCGGCCAGGTATAGCGACCAGGCCATTTCGCGGTCGCCGTTGACACCTTTCTCTCGAATGATCGCTGCAGGGATTCCGGTTCCGGTCTTTCTTTTGGGCAGGAGGGCGTATTGGCTGAAACGTCCTTCAAATGCAGGTAAAAAGTTATATTCAAGGGGCTGATGCTTAAAATTCCGGAAGCGGTCCAGTGCCAGGCGAGGCAGGGTCTGGTTCCGGTCAAGCAGATACGACGACTTAAACCACAGATCGCGCAGGGTATCAATATCGAACGCAAGGAATCCGTGCTCCGTCTGAATCGTCATTTTGCGCTGCAGGCAAACATTCCCGATCAGATGGCAGAGAACGCCGTTGTCATCCAGCGCTTTCATCACGCGTTGCCCTGCATCAGCCTGTATGATGATGCCCGGGTTCTCGCTGAAAAGGCATTTTATCACGTCAGGTTCCCTCAGCCCGGAAAGATCAAGATCCAATCCGATGTCATTCCTGGCAAAGACCATCTCCAGCAGGGTGACGATCATCCCTCCGGCAGAAATGTCGTGACCCGCACTGATCTGCCCATCGGTGATCAACATCTGGATCGTGTTGAAGACGTTCACAAAATAAGCCGGATCACGGACCGTGGGTGTTACATTTCCGGGCTGCCCCAGGATCTGCGCAAAACTGCTTCCTCCAGGTTCAAGCGGCTTCCGCGACAAGTCGATATAAATCAGCTTTTTGAGGGGATCAGGGTCCGGAACGGGGGTGACGATTCTTCGCACATCGGTCACTTCGCTCATTGCTGAGATGATGACGGTCCCCGGGGCGAAAACAACGGTCCCGTCAGGGTATTTCTGTGTCATGGAAAGAGAATCCTTTCCGGTCGGGATATTGATCCCCAGATCAATGGCGAACCGGCTGACGGCTTCTACGGCCCGGTAAAGGCGTTCATCCTCCCCCGGATTTTTGGCAGGCCACATCCAGTTGGCGCTGAGCGAAATGCCACGAATGCCATCCACCAGCGGCGCCCAGATGAGGTTGGTCAGGGCTTCGGCCACCGACAATACCGAACCAGCCTCCGGGTCGATCAGGCCTGCAACCGGGGCATGGCCGATGGCAGTGGCAATTCCCCTTTTTCCCTGAAAGTCCAGTGCAACCGCCCCCAGGTTGTTGAGGGGTAGCTGAAGAGGTCCGGTGGTCTGTTGAAAGGCAACCTTTCCAGTGACCGATCTGTCCACCTTATTGGTCAGCCAGTCCTTACAGGCTACCGATTCAAGTTGCAGCACCTGCTCCAGGTAATCGTGCAGATGCTCTTCCGCATAGACCAGCGGCTCGAACGCGGTCGGGAGTGTAGTATCCTCCATCACGGTCCCTGGCGGTTTGCCAAACATATCGTTCAGATGGAGATGGATCGGGCGGGATTGCTCCTTCTCGTCGATCACTTCAAACTGAAGATCCCCCGTTACTTCTCCCACCACGTACATAGGAGCTCTTTCCCGGTCGGCGATGGCTTTGAGCAGGGGCACATCGGCAGGTTTCAGGATCAGGCCCATCCGTTCCTGCGATTCGTTTCCCATGATCTCCCTGGAGGAGAGGGTTGGGTCTCCGATGGGAAATTTTCGAATGAATATCTTTCCTCCCGTTCTTTCCACAAGTTCGGAAATGGCGTTCAGGTGTCCGCCGGCACCGTGATCGTGGATGGCAACGATAGGATTGCGGGAATTCTCAACCAGAGCGCGCAAGGCGTTGGCCACCCGTTTCTGCATCTCCGGATTGGAACGCTGGACAGCATTCAGTTCAATGGCATTGCCGTATTCACCGGTGGCAACGGAGGAAACCGCTCCGCCACCCATGCCGATCCGGTAGTTATCCCCTCCCATGACAATGATGGCATCTCCGGCTGCGGGGAGATCCTTGAAGCTATCCTCTTTTTTGGCATATCCGATCCCTCCTGCCAGCATGATCACCTTATCGTAACCATAGGATCTGGAAGCGTGTTGATGTTCAAAGGTCAGCAGGCTTCCGCAGATCAATGGCTGACCGAATTTATTCCCAAAATCACTGGCGCCGTTCGACGCTTTGATCAGAATTTCTTCCGGTGTCTTGTAGAGCCATTTTCGCGGCTTGCTTTTCCTTTCCCACGGACGACCGGGCTCCAGCCGGGGATAAGAGGTCATGTACACGGCAGTGCCCGCCATCGGAATGCTGCCCTTTCCTCCCGCCATCCGGTCCCGGATCTCCCCTCCTGTACCCGTTGCGGCTCCGTTAAACGGCTCCACCGTTGTCGGGAAATTATGCGTTTCGGCTTTCAGCGAGAGGACCGTTCCGATATCCCTGATCCTGAAAAAGGCGGCCCGGTCCTGTCGTGACGGAGCAAATTGCTGAACAACAGGTCCCGAGATCAGGGCACAATTATCTTTATAGGCCGAAACCAGCCGGTTCGGATGAAGCCGGGAGGTCTTCCTGATCAATTCAAAAAGGGATTCTTTTTTGCGTTTCCCGTTCAGGATAAAAACGCCATTGAATATTTTATGCCGGCAATGCTCCGAGTTGACCTGTGAGAATCCAAAAACCTCGGTATCGGTCAGCAGCCTGCCCAGCTTCCGGCTGAGCTGTTCCAGATAAGCCAATTCCTCTTGGTTCAGTGAAAGTCCTTCCTGCAGATTATAGGCAGCAATATCATTGATGAGGGTTAGCGGCTCAGGAATTTTATCCACGGTGTACAGATCCTGGTCAAGAGAATGATACCTGGCCTGGAGCATTGGATCAAACATGACCGGATCAGCTTCCGACCGCTGGAATTCCTCAATGCGCCGTATTCCTTCGATCCCCATATTCTGGGTAATTTCCACCGCATTGGTGCTCCAGGGTGTGATCATTTCCTTTCGCGGACCGGTAAAATCACCCGCCAGTGCGGTCAATGACCGGGCACTGGCGCCCCCAAACAGCCATTCCAGTTTCAGAAGATCTTGTTCCTTTGGTGGATGGATATATTCAACGGCAAAAACAGAGGAGGATTTCGTAAAAAAAATGACCATTTAAAGCTGGTTTGGATGGCAAAATGGGATTTTTTCCGCAAATATATAAAATGGTCTATAACGGCAGCGGACGGATCATTTGCCCGGGTTGATTTTTTTCACATCATGGTCCGAAACGCCATAGACCTCACGTTCGATGTTACCTGCAGGTTCCACGTGAACCATCACGTCGTAAACGTTGCCAATGTTGGCTTTAATGCTTTCTTCCACATTTTTTGCGATCTCATGGGATTCATCCACCGTGATGGTCCCGTCCACTTCAATATCGCAGGTGATCATGTAGGAGTTTCCGATCTGGTGAACCCTCATCCGGTGAGGGTTCTGCGCTTTTGGCACACGCCCGACAGCCTTCACGATCTGATCATAAACAGCAGGATCCTTGATCCCATCCATCAGCTCAATATTGGTGCGCATGAAGATCTGGAGGCCCACACGCATGATCCAGACACTGATGACCAGGGCGATGATCTTGTCAATGACGGGCAGGTCATATATCCGCGTAAAAAAAAGACCGATAAGTACCCCAAGGGAAATGATCATGTCATTCTGCATGTTTTTTCCGTTGGCAATGAGCATGGCACTGTTGATCTGCCTTCCCGTGCGAAAATGGATCAGGCTTAAGATCAGTTTTCCGGCAATGGAGATCACCGTCACATAAATGGCCAGCAGGGAGGGGATTGCGGGATATTCCCCTTTGAAAAGCTGAGTAACCGAAGAAATCGCCAGTTGTGCTCCGGCGAAAAAAATGACGAAAGCTAAAACAAGGGTCGCAAGGGTATCCGCTTTTGCATAGCCATAGGCGTACGTTGTATCGGGAGGCCTGGAAATGAAACGTGCAGTGAACAAAGTGATCCAGGAGATAATGATATCCCCGGCTGAGTCGATGCCATCACCCACCACGGCAAGGCTGCCGGAGATGAATCCGAGAACGATCTTCATTACCGACAGGAGGGAGTTCCCGATAATTCCGATCCAGGAGGTCCTGATGATCAGGTGTGTCCGGTCGGTCATGTTTCAAGGGCAGCTAAAAACCGTTCTGCTTCCAGGGCTGCCATACACCCGGTGCCCGCGGCAGTGATCGCCTGCCGGAACACGTGATCCTGAACATCCCCGCAGGCGAAGACCCCTTCCACATTGGTCCTTGTAGAATCAGGAGCGGTAACAATGTATCCATTCGCATCCAGGGTGAGCTGTCCTGCGAACAGGCCGGTATTTGGTTGATGACCAATGGCAACAAAAAATCCCAGCAGGTCCAGTTTCCGGCGTGTCCCCGTTTTCACATTTTCGATGAGTACACCATTGACCCCTGCCGTGTCGCCCAGAATTTCAATGGGAACGTGGTCCCACACAACTTCGATGTTGCCCGTATTCAACACCCTGTGCTGCATGGCCTTTGATGCCCTGAGTTCGTTCCGGCGGTGGATCAGGTAAACTTTGCGGCACATCTTTGAAAGGTAGGAAGCTTCCTCTGCAGCCGTATCCCCTCCTCCGACAACGGCTACATCCTGTCCCCTGTAAAAAAATCCATCGCACGTGGCACAGGCCGACACGCCACGGCCTTTGAATCGTTCCTCCGAAGGCAGACCCAGGTAACGGGCAGTGGCTCCTGTGGCGATGATCAGGGTCTCCGCCAGAAGTTCGGCACCATCCTCGGCCACGATATGGAAAGGCCGTGACGATAGATCCGCCCTGGTGATGATCCCGAAACGGATATCGGTTTTAAAACGCCCGGCCTGTTGCTGGAGATCATCCATTAACTGGGGTCCGGCTACCCCTTCGGGATAACCGGGAAAATTTTCAACATCATTGGTGGTAGTGAGCTGACCTCCCGGTTGCATCCCCGTATACAGCACCGGGTGCATGTCAGCCCTGGCAGCATAAATGGCGGCTGTGTAACCGGCAGGCCCCGAACCAATGATCAGGCATTTTACTTTTTCCATGGGGTGAATTTTTGTGCAAAATAACAAAATAACTTTCATTATCCACACAGGGACCTTCGACAGGTATCCGGAAATAGTGTAGCTTTGAGGTTAAATTGACCGCTATGGAAACTGAAAAAACAAAATCAACATCTGGCCGTGGATGCAGGAGACTTTTTAATAAATTCATCCTTATCGCCATCGCTGTCCTGATCGGAGTCGTTTGCTTTTTATACTTTGGCAGCTACGATGAAGGTGTCAGATCCGGTACCATCGTCAGGATCAGCAAAAAAGGAGTCATTTTCAAAACATACGAAGGACAGCTCAATCTCCAGACCTTCGGAGCAATGAAAAACTCCAGTCCCTTTCTGGAAACATTTGAATTCTCCGTGGAGGGGAAAAACACAGCCATTGTCGATGAACTTCAGGCTGTTTCCCTCACGGGTGAAAGGGTGAGCCTCCATTATACGAAACGCTACGCTGTCTTTCCCTGGAGGGGAAAAACAAAATATTATATCACCGATGTAGAGCGTATCAGGGAAGAAGGGGTTCCATCAAAATAAGGCCTTCAGGTGAAGTCTCTGTAATTAACTTGAATTTTGATATAACCTCACCCTCAATTACTCATAATGATGTTTACCGTGCCAATGATGTCCAACACATTGATCACCCCGTCCGCATTGACATCTGCATTGCCGAAGCAGAAGGGATCGGGATTCAGATCCATTATATAATTGGCTATCGTAATGACATCCAGAACATTGACTATACCATCGCAGTTGGCATCCCCTGGAACATTTGTAACAACTGACTGATAATCCTCCACCTCCCCATCCGTGGCAGAACCCGCATAACTCAATCCACCGCCGGTGTTCACCCGGAAACGAAGGTATGTCGGCCCCAGCGTGGCACTGGCAGGAACCTGGAACGTCAGCGTATTCAGCCCGGCACTGAGAGGCGTGTTTATGAAAATCTGCTCATTGGCATCTGCCCAGCCATTCAGCTGGTTGAAGTCCATCCAGGCGTTCAGCAGGCAAGCCATGGTAACAGTGATCTGCAGGGTAGCCATCTGGCCCTGGATCAGCTGAGTGGTGAAAACCACACCGTCCTCATCATTCACGTTGTTCAGATCATCCCCGTCGGCATTCCCCGTGGGCTGGCCATCGGCATCTGCATCCACCAGGAATCCCATCATAAGGCCGGAACCCAGCATATGGCTCGCCCCGTTGCTGGCCAAAAGCGTCGGGTAAGGACCGTCGGGGGCGTCGCCAAAGTCAAACGTCGGCGCAGGCTCCACGATCGTGTTGGTATAATCCTCCACCTCCCCATCGGTGGCCGGTCCGGTAAAACTCAGACCGCCAGTCTGGTTCACGCGAAACCGGAGGTACGTCTGCCCAAGCGCAGCGCCGGCAGGAACCTGGAACGTCAGCGTATTCAGCCCGGCTCCAAGAGGCGCGTTGGTAAAGATCTGCTCACCCGGATCGCCCCAGCCATTCAGCTGGTTGAAGTCCATCCAGGCGTTCAGCAGGCAAGCCATGGTAACAGTGATCTGCAGCGTAGCCATCTGGCCCTGGATCAGCTGAGTGGTGAAAACCACACCGTCCTCATCATCCACATTGTTCAGATCATCCCCGTCGGCATTCGCTGTGGGCTGGCCATCGGCATCTGCATCCACCAGGAATCCCATCATAAGGCCGGAACCCAGCATATGGCTCGCCCCGTTGCTGGCCAAAAGCGTCGGGTACGGACCGTCGGGCGCATCACCGAAGTCATACGTGTCGGGCTCCTCTTCGGTGACCAGCAACAGGTAATCCTCCGTCTCCCCATCCTCAAAACTGCCTGACCCATCCCACACCATCGGGGGAACCGTCACCTCGCTCAGGGTAAACCGGACCCACACATGCCCCGCATTCGGACCGATCAAAAACGACGGCGGCTGCAGACCGGACAATGGTCCATTATAGCCATTGGGCACCGGGAAGTTTACCAAAACATGTTCCGAAGCTATAAGACCACCCGGACACGGTGAACCGCCTCCCCACTGTCCATTCTGGTCCCAGTCGATCAATACGTTCACAAAATGAGGCAGTCCGCTCGGACAAAGATTTTGCACTTGCATGTCGATGTTCGGACCCCATTGCGCTGTCGTGCACGTGTTCCCAAGCGGCGTAGCACCTGATTGGGGACAGGGTACCACGACAGGCGGCAGCCCAGCCAGGGTGAACGCTCCGGGAACAAGCAGTCCCGCATCCCCATCGCCCTGACATTCATCCGCATCATAGGGCGCAAATCCAGGACACAGTCCCGCATTCCCGTCTGACTCAAAATCCACTAACGGCCCGAACCACGCTCCAAAATTGGTGTGCTGTACAATCCCCGATGGCAAGATCGTGGTACACGTCGGGAACTGCCCGATCACGCCGCTCACCGGATACGCCGGCACCCCCTCCGGTGCATCGCCAAAGTCGAGGTTCGGGGGTTCCTCACCAATCATCACCCTATAATCTTCCACTTCTCCCTCCGTGGCAGCTCCCGTATAACTCAATCCACCGCTAATGTTCACGCGGAACCGAAAGTACGTCATTCCCAAGGCAGCATTTGGAGGTACCAGTAGCTGAAGGGCATTTAATCCGGCAATCAACGGCTGGTTGAAGAATATATTTTCTCCCGCATCTGCCCATCCATTCAACTGGTTAATATCCATCCAGGCATTCAGTGTGCAATTAACCGAAGCTACGATTTGAATGATGGCCAACTGTCCGGGAATCAGCGGGGTGGTGAATGTTACCCCATCCTCGTCGTCCAGGCCTGCAAGGTCATCACCATCCGCATTGGCGGTCGGCTGACCGTCGACCTCATTATCCATAGCGGCTCCGATAAAAGTCACCCCATCATTCGTATGCCGTGCTCCGTTACTGGCCAGTAAGGTCGGATAGGGAACGTCGGGCGCGTCGCCGAAGTCCAGGGCTGGATTGGAAATAATGAACAGATAGTCCTCCGTTTCTCCATCCTCAAAACTGCCGGACCCATCCCAATTCGTACCTACCGGTTGATCCGTGATAGAAAACCTGGCCCATACCCATGAAGGATTCGGCCCTATGGTGAACGAGGGAGGTTGCAGTCCTGACAACGGACCCGAATAACCACTGGGTACACTAAAATTAACCAGCACGTGTTCGGTTGCCTGGTTCAAGGGACAAGGGGAGGATCCTCCCCAGCTGCCGTTCTGATCCCAGTCGATCAGCACATTTACATAAGCACTGGCTGGTCTGAAATTTTGTACTGTAATATCTATGCTGGTTCCCCAGGCGGCGGTAGAACAAGGAATCCCCAGAGGCACATTATCATTCATAACGCACGGATAAACAATATATAAAAGAGGATTAACGGTGACGAGCGTGTTGATGAACGCACCTGGTACGATCAAACCAGCATCCCCGCCTCCCTTGCATTCATCCTGATCGTACGGAACGAAACCCGGACACAAGCCGGCATTCCCATCCGGCTCCGTGTCAAAAGAAGCAAAGTAGGCCAGGGAAGTTGTATGCTGTATCCAGGTTGCCGGACCAACACCCGTACAGGTGGGAAACTGACCCATCACTCCGTTTGGGAACACGCCGCTCGGAACATAAGCATAGGCACCCTCCGGTGCATCACCAAAATCGTAATTCGGGGGTTCTTCCCCGACCATTATCCTGTAATCTTCCACTTCTCCCTCCGTGGCAGCTCCCGTATAACTCAGGTTGCCATTCAGATTCACCCTGAAACGTGCGCAGGTCATCCCTGACGCCGCACCTGCAGGAACCTGGAAAAGAAGCGTATTCAGTCCTGTGATGAGCAGGACGTTGGTGAAGATCTGTTCACCGGCATCCGCCCAGCCATTCGTCAGGTTGAAGTCCATCCACGCATTCAGCAGGCAATTGGCCGAAGCGACAATGTTCAGGGTAGCCCACTGGCCAGGGATCATTGCTGAAGTGAAAGTGACCCCATCCTCGTCGTCCAGGCCTGCCAGGTCATCGCCATCCGCATTGGCGGTCGGCTGACCGTCGACCTCATTATCAATAGCGGCTCCGATAAAAGTCACCCCATCATTCGTATGCCGTGCTCCGTTACTAGCCAGTAAGGTCGGATAGGGAACGTCGGGCGCGTCGCCGAAGTCCAGGTTACCCGACGAAGGCGCGACCAGCAACAAGTAGTCTTCGGACTCACCATCCTCAAATGAACCGGATCCATCCCAGTTCATGCCCACAGGCTGCTCTGAGATGGTAAACCTGGCCCATACGTACCCTGAATTGGGTCCTATGACAAAATTAGGCGGGCCGAGACCTGACAAGAGACCTGCATAACCATTGGGTACAAACCAGTCAACCAGGATATGTTCAGAAGTGCCTCCCCAGGAACCATCCTGAGCCCAGTCAACGATTACGTTCATATAACCCGGTGATGCGCTGGGCATGTAATTGGTTACAGTGATATCGACGTTTCCTCCCCAAACTGCCAGGCTGCCGGCAGTTCCCAGGGGTGCCACATCTCCCGGAAGGCAAGGAACCTCCACTCCGCCAACAATGGTGAATGCCCCGGGGATGATCAACCCGGCATCGCCGTCACCTTTGCATTCATCAAAATCATATGGATTGAACTGGGGACATAATCCCCCGTTTCCCTCTCCGTCAAACTCAAACGCAGGACCTAATACGGCTCCAAAGTTATTATGCTCAACCCATCCTGCAGGACCAAGGGTTTTACAGGTCGGGAACGACCCCACGACTCCCGTTGCCGGATAGGCCAGCGCTCCTTCCGGAGCATCGCCGAACTCCCTGGGCTGGGCCACTGAGGAGGAGGTGTGAAAAACAGAAATGAAACTGCCAATGATCAGGAGAGAAATCAGGTTTTTCATGGCGGGAGGATGTTAATGAAACGAACAGGATGATTCTGATCTACTTCGGGAATGGTAAAAAAAATGCCGGATTACCAAGCTCAAGTACCGTTGAACCCACTTCGCCAGGAAGCTTTGCAGAGGCATAACAAAAATGTTAAAGTGTGATCCGCCTCACTTATTCTGTCAATGGGTATATAAAGTAAAGCAGGGACAAATATAATGAATAAATTACTGGTTTTCAAGTATTATTTAAAAAAAGAAAAAGAATTTTACTTCAATTGAATGCGTGTTTTTGTATGTGGAACCGGGACAAATAAATCCCTACCTTTGTACCATCTTCCCGGAAGAGCCGGTGTTCACTAAAAAAAGGCAGACCATAAAAAGAATATCTTCTTTTGGAAAGATCCAATGTTTTTTTAGGGAAAATAACCCCATTGACCTTTAGGTCTGGTATTTTAATCAATAGATACAAAACAGTAAAAATCATGACAAAAAAACTCTCCTTCATTGCATTCATATTTCTAAGTTCCTTTGCTCTGGGCCAGCGTCCGGATCCGCCTGCAACGTTCGATCTGCGGGATGTTGACGGGATCAGCTATGTTACCTCTGTCAAATCGCAGGATGGGGGGACCTGCTGGACCCACGGCGCCATGGCGGCCATCGAAGGGAACCTGCTGATCACCGGGGTATGGGCAGCGGCCGGAGAATCGGGAGAACCCAACCTGGCAGAGTACCATCTGGACTGGTGGAACGGGTTCAACCAGCACAACAATGATGACCTGCAGCCTCCTTCGGGCAGCGGCCTGACCGTCCACCAGGGAGGAGATTACATGGTGACCTCGGCTTACCTTTCAAGGGGTGAGGGAGCCGTGCGCGATATCGACGGACAATCCTTCGACATACCTCCTGCCCGTGATGCTCCCGGTTATCACTACTATTACCCACGCGACATTGAATGGTTCACCGCCGGTGATAACCTGGAGAACATCAACGCGATGAAACAGAGCATCATGGAACATGGCGTGATGGGGACCTGCCTGTGCTCCAATGGCAGTTTCATCAGCAATTACATTCATTACCAGCCGCCAACATCAACCCTCGACCCAAATCATGCCGTGGCCATTGTGGGATGGGATGATGACAAGGCCACACAGGCGCCGTTGCCCGGGGCCTGGCTGTGCAAGAACAGCTGGGGCAGCAGCTGGGGGCTCGACGGGTATTTCTGGATCTCCTATTACGACAAACATTGCGGCCATCATCCTGAAATGGGCGGCATCTCCTTTGGCAATGCCGAACCTCAGCAATATGAGCATATTTATTACCACGATTACCACGGCTGGCGCGACACCTTCACCGGTTGCACAGCCGTTGCCAATAAATTCATCAGCGAGGGTGAGGAGCTGCTCCGGGCGGTAAGCTTTTTCACGGCCGCAAATGGTGTGGAGTACACGGTCACCCTGTTTGATGATTTCATCGGGGGCGAGCTGCAGAACGTACTATCATCCCTGAGCGGTACCATTGAATTCAGGGGATTCCATACCCTCGACCTGGATGAGATGGTGGAACTGGATGAAGGGGACGACTTTTACGTTCAGCTTACCCTTTCCGAAGGAGGCTATCCCTACGACAGAACCTCCGATGTGCCGGTGCTGCTGGGTGCCAGCTACAGGACCATCGTTGAATCTGCAGCCAGTTACGGCGAAAGTTATTACAGAAGCGACGGACAATGGATCGATTTCTATGATTATGACGATCCCTCCGGGTTCCTCCATACCGGCAACTTCTGTGTCAAAGCGCTGACAGTGGCATCAGGGCTGGAAGTGACTCCCGAAGAAAATTTCAAACCCCGGGGCAGTATGGGCGGTCCGTTCACTCCATCCAGCAAAACCTACAGTCTTGAGAACAAGGGCATCACACCTGTTGAGTATTCCGTTGAACTGGATCCGTTGGTGCCCTGGCTTACCCTGACCGGACCATCGCAGGGAATCCTTGATCAGGGTGAGGTCGCTCTGATCACACTGGAGGTCAATGAAAACGCCGCCACCCTTTCTCCCGGAGCCTATCCTTCCGTCCTCCGGTTCATCCGCCTCACCGGTCAAAAGGCTGACATTTCAAGGAATGTGGTGTTACTGGTTGGCGAGCCAATGCTGAAACAACAATGGTCCTTTGAAACAGATCCGGGCTGGACCACCGAGGCCGACTGGGGATTTGGTCAGCCTACCGGATCCGGAGGCGAACACGGTTATCCTGATCCCACCCAAGGGTACACACAGAATAATGTCTACGGATATAACCTGCAGGGGGATTATCAAAACAACCTGCTGGAGAAACACCTGACATCCAATTCTATCGACTGCTCAAACTGGTACGGGGTCCGGCTGAAGTTCATGCGGTGGCTGGGCGTGGAAAAACCACAGTTTGATCATGCGTATGTCAGGGTGAGCAATGATGGGATTAACTGGCAGACCATCTGGACAAACGATAAAGAGATCACCGATAACGACTGGGTCCCCGTGGAGATCGACATTTCAGATGTGGCCGACCATCAGCCGGATGTGTACCTCCGCTGGACCATGGGATCCACCGATGCCGGGTGGAGGTACTGTGGCTGGAACATCGACGATGTTGAGCTCTATGCCCTTGAGAATGTGGTCACACACGTGCAGGATGAACCGGCACATTCCTTCCGGCTGCTGGGCAACCACCCGAACCCCTTCTGTGAAAACACACAGATCACCTACGAGCTTTCCAACCCTTCGCACATAACCCTTACCATTCATACTTTGGATGGCAGGCTGGTCAGAACACTCCTCAACCGTACGGAAACGCCCGGAGTAAAATTGATCGCATGGGATGGAAAGGATATGTCGGGTTGCCGTGTCAAACCCGGTGTTTATGTGTACCGGTTAACGGCCGGTGACAGGTCATTCCATAAAAAAATGATCCTCTTGAACTAAGAAACCGCTCCTTCCGTGCATTCTCCAGCCAGGAAACGGATACGGTGACCTGCACCGTGACCATCTGTCATCAGAAAATGATGGAAATGGTCACGGTCTGTCCGGGTTGCGGATATTGATTGATGACCTCCGCCGTGATGTCGTCCCTCACACCCTCCAATGCTCCGGGAATGAACATCGAGCAGACCCCGGAAGCATCCAGTTCAAAGGTTTGTTCTTTTGTATACCCATCGCTACCGACCATGGAAAGTTTGGCCTGATCAATCCCCGGGATCACGTTCAGGATCGTGGCATAGATGGTATATCCCTGGTTGGGATCAGGATCGGGCGGTGATGTGGTAAGATTACCGATGACGGCATAGGCATCGTAGACAATGTTGATCTCCGGTAGGGACGAGCCGGAGGGACTGAAGTTGGTTTCGCCCCTTTTGGCGGGCAAATTGGGATGCAGGGAATTCACGAATACGTGAATGCTCTTAGCAGAGTAAATATCATAGGTGAACGTCCCGATCGTATGGACCGAATTGGCCCTGCAGAGCCATACATAAGCAGTAAGGATCGCCTCGCAGGCAGCAAAACCCGCCGTAAATGACAGGCAGATCTGTTCTTTGGCAAGTGTGATGGGAATGGCACCCATACAGAGGAGGGTGAGAAGATTCTTCGCCTTGTCTGAAAATCCGGCCGGTGGTGGTGGTGCAGGATTGGAAGGGAAGAAATAGTTGAACTTACCGGGTCCCTCGGGAATGATCTTCAAAGCCCCGGTTTTGCCATCCGGTGCTTCCCACATGCCCAACACGGTGTTTCCTGTGACCGGGTTGACGGTCTGATTGAAATAAGTATGGATATCGCCTTCGAGCTCCAGACCTGATTTAAGCGAAACAGGCGGGGCTTCCTGCCTTGGGGGCTGCTGAACAACAGGTGCGTTCGCATCGCTTCGTCTGGTGAAGCTTGTCTCCGTTTCCTTTCTGACGCCCGGGCATCCGCAATCCCCAACCTTCTTTGCACTCTGGGGATTGAAAGTAATCTGAAAGGATTCCATGTGATCAGGGAGGGTGTATACCACCACCACCTGGGTGTCCGATACATACTCAAGGGTCATGTAACCGTTGGCTTCACTGCTCAGGGAGGTGGTTCTTCCCTGGTCATCGAATGTGATGACGGTGCGGCTTTCCTCTGAAAGGTCCTCCCCGTCGACAATGGCCTGGGTGATTTTCGTTGGCAAACCCTCGCTGTCCTTTTCCCCTATGAAGGTGGCCTTCCTTCCTGCACTGTCGTACTGGATGATCTGGCCATCTTCAGGATTTACAAAGAGGGTTTCCGTAAAACCCTCCTTCGGTTCCTCTTCGTCATCGTCTTTCTGGAACAGGTCGCAGCCTGCATAAAAAAGGCTGAGAAAGAAGGCTACGAGTACAATCTTTAGGCTAAAAAAATCGGGTTTCATAGTCTGGAATTTTAGTGAATATTTAAGCATCTAAAAATATAAAACTATCCATAATTACAAAAAATTTGTCCTTATTTTTATTCATTAATATAAACATCTATAAATCAACAAGATATTAATTAAATTGTTTTTTTCCCGACAAAGGAAGGAAATCTGCATCCATACAGCTGACAAACCGCGCTGCCGGAAATACGTGGTAACGCAATAAAACGTACATTTGTAACACAATCATTCCCATGCGGGAGCTTATCAAAGCATAACAATGCCACGAAGGACCAATTTGTTCAGAAAGTTCAAGTTCTACCTTATGGCAGGAGCGCTGCTTCTGCTGGCAGTGCTCCTGCTTTTCAACAAGGTGTTCATCATCGGATTGATCGTTCTGGGCCTCACCGCTTTCCTCGTTCTGTTATGGGAATTCCTCCTGAAAGAAAAAATGCAGCAGATCGATACGTTGAATGAGGAGCTGTTGAAAGTGAAAGCTGAGAACCAGAAATTAGAACAGGAAAATGAAGACTATGCAAAAAGAAAGCTGAACATCTCCGAGATCAACACGGTCCTGGAGCTGGGTCTTTTTGAAGTCAACACCAATTTTAAAAGGACGGTGAATCAGCAGTTCAATAGCAAAGGAAAGGATGTACAGTTCATTGGCGTGATCAACGTTGATTTCATCGCAAAATACGGAGTGGATTTTCATAAATTGATGTTCAAAATAGACGAGGAGAACAGGGAAATTTTCATCAAAAATGCAGATCCGGAATTCTTATCCTTTACGAAAAGGGCCTGCACTTGGGAAATCGCCGAGATACTGGAATTGAACACCCCTTTTTTTGGGAGCGAACACTGGAAAACGAATCCCAGGCTGGACCATATTGCCAGCAAACTTAAAGAGGAAATCAGGGCACAGGTGGAGAAAGATACGGAAAATGGTCCTTCCGAATTAAAATGGATCACCGAACCCCTCCGGCATCACGTTGAAAGGGCACTTGAGCTGATCTTCGGCGTGAAGGGTTACAGCATACGGTTTACAGAGCTGCAGGGTGCGGATTATTTATCGCTGGAGGATTATACCAGGAAAAACAACCAGAAACAGCTTATCCAGCCTTCATCCTGACAGAAGGGATCTCTACCAGGGCCGCCTCAATGAGCCTGGCATGCTTCGCACTTAACGTATAAAAAGTCACCACAACCCTATGTTCCTTTTCGTTTTCCTGAAGGAACCGGATGGCAGGCTCTTCTTTCAGGCTACTCCAGGGTAAATTCAAAATGGTGTCGTGGATCAGGGTTTCGACCTGGTATTTGCTCAGCGAAGAGTCGACGAGAAGATGAACAACAGTACCTTTGAGCACACCAGGCTGAACCCGTTCGATGATCATTTCGTGGTTAATTCTCGAATAGGGAACCCGGAGCATCTGACCATCGTCTGTTATGATCTTCAGGCAGGTGAGATGCTGGGATTGGATGATGCCTGAGATCTCTCCCGCCCGGATATGCGTACCTTTTTTCAGCGAATACTTCACTCTGAAAACAATACCGGCAAATAAATCCCTCAGCAGGTACCATCCCAGAAAACCGACGACGAGAAGAATAAGGACAGAAAGAAGATACGGAAAGAAGAACTCGTTTCTGAACAAGTAATCCATCGCCCAAAAGATAAAGAACAGCCAGGCGATAAATCCGAGTACCACCCTGAGATGATGCAGAAAACCCATTCTGGCGAACCGGTACGACAGATATTTCAACAGGAATCCGATAAGTTTCAGTGCCAGAAAGATCAGCAAGGCAATAAGGAGCGCAATGATAAACTTCATTCTCAGCAGTTTATGAAATTGGCTGGAACCAGATCATACAAATCCTTCCTTTTTGAATGCCCTAACCAGATGCGGTTCCAGATACGTATTCACATTGTACAGGTTTTCATTTCGTTCTTCGATCAGGCCAACCCTTTCCATCGAGATAATGATATCTTTTGCACGTACACTATCCATATGGAATATCCTGGCCATTTTATCACAATCCATTCTTTTTTGCAGAATCATATTGATCAGCACCAGTTTCCAGTCCTCATCCAGTTGCGACAACCTACTCATATCGGGAAGGCGCGGAGGTCGTATGTGGATCCGTTGACCGAAGACCCCGGTGATGTTGGCAAGCCAGGCCTTGAGGGCCATTCCGGGATTACCCTCTGAGTAATCAAAATAGGCATTGAAAAGGCTTGCCATCCGTATCTCTGACAGTTCTTCCTCATCCGTTTTGTTCAAGACAAACTTCAAACCACTTGAATGATGCCTGCGAATGATCATTTCCTTCAGATCCAATGCATCAAATGGACTCAGGGTGATGATGCTGATGAAAGCCTCCTGAAGCTTGACCATTCTCTGCATCAGGTCATAGGTGAACGGGTTCATGTTGACCACAAAGAGGACCTTTCTGCCGTAATCGTTGATCATCCGCTTGAGCAGTTTGACCACTTCCCATCCCTGTACCGAACGCTCCCACCAGAGTTCAAGATCGTGGATCATCAAAACACTATCTGAGGAAAGCGATGACAGGATCTCCTCAACGGAACCCTGTGTACGGGTCACTTTCTCCAATTCGGCTGTGAATTCCGACACCTGGCAGGAGCCTTCCGGAACGGGAAAAAGATGGTAAACCTGTTCTGAACTGAGAAGCTTTGCGGCCATATTCTTACAAAAAGTCGTCTTCCCTGCATTTCGCTCTCCGAGGATCAGGATCCCGCCCCCGTAACCGGAATGATGCCGCATCACAGCGATCCTGAACATTTGCTCTTCCTTTTCACGCCGGATCCAGAAGTCTTCGTTGATACTTGATCGGCCGCTGTACAGATTTTTGTAAAACTGGGGCAATTTTTCGAGTACTTTGTCTTTAGGACGCACCTGTTCAGCCAGGTCAATGATCCGCTGTGTTCCCTCCACTCCGGGCCCGGTTTCCGTGATCTTCCTGGCCAGGAGTATTCCCTCACTTCTTGAATAAAGCACCTTTGCCAGAAGACGCCTGAAAGCCTGATTCAACCTCTCTAAATAAATGTCCACTTTCTTTCGTACAGTTTTACCCTGGGGTTGACGTAAAAAGCGTGAATAATTGGATAATGTCAAAGGAATCCGATAAACGGTAAGCTGACCGAACACTTCCTGTAACGATCTGTCGATCCCATTGATGATATGTTCCTCCTCCCGGCGTATCTTTTCCTCTTCGTTCTGTATCTTCTCACTGGCCTCCTCAACAATGGAAACGATCACACGGGTCTTATCCGACAGATCGTCAGGAATATTTTGAAGATTAAAATACGTCAGGGTCAACAGATCCTGGATCGTGAGTATCGGGCCTTTCAACTTTTCGGTGCTTTCTTCCAGCTGGTCGTGGATCGTGCCAAGGAACCCCGATTCGATGTAAAAGCGAGTGATCTTACGCAGGGGGACCTCCTGTGGCTCTGGTGATTCATCCGTTTGAGCCTCTGCTGAACCGCCGGAAGGAATAACGATGCTCTCCGGTAGTAACTCTGTCAATTTGAGAACCTCATCCCCAAGTGTGTCAAAGTCCTGCAAAAACGTAAGGTCGTTATTGATCGCCTGGATGCGCTTTTTTAAACCGGTGAGCTCGTTCACATTCCCGCTGAACTTTTCCAGTTTTGAGCGAACCTTTTTAAGTTCCAGACAGTAACGGTTGTTCAATTGCTGATTGATGGACAAATACAGCTCATTAATCTTGTCTTTGACGCGATTCCTGTATGATTGTACCAGTAGGTCCAGGTGGATCTTATTGACCTGTAAGAGGGTTTGATCGTACCATGTTTCGGCGAATCCGGCATTTTCCTGAATCAATTTCTCATAATGGTTCCTTTTTCCGCGTTTTCGGCGTATCCGGAAATTGACATCGGCCTTTCCCAGGTCGTTACTCATCCGCTGAAGGTTCTTGTGGAACTCCGCTAACAGACGACGCTGCTCCTGTTCGGTGCGCTTCTTGATCCCTTCGCTTGACGCAGCAACTTTATCTTCGATGATCCGACGGTGTTTGATGACTGCATCCAGAAATTCATCCTTGTTCGATGCTTTTTTTAGGAGGGTTTCCAGCAGTTCATCCACAGAGATGGTCAGCGCGTGGCTTTCCGATAACTGGTTGAACAGGTCATTTTGAAACTGTTCAAGAAAGTCACTGAGAAAAACATGCTGATTGTTTCGCAGATAATAAGCCGCGATCTCCTGATAGTGGATCTTTGCCATCCAGGTTGCGCCGGGGCGGAGATGAGTTATGCGCCTGCGGAATTTAAACCACTTCAGCAAAAAGGGGTCCTTTTTCCGTATGGCAAGGTCTTTCGTTTCATAGGGAATCTCGATCCTGGCCGGAAATTGCAGGAGGGCCTGGTCAAGCTGGTTGATGTACCAGTTGATTCCGCTATCCAGCGTTGACTTCTGAAGATCAAGTTTCCTGGAAATGAGATCGGTGAAGATCCTGCTGGTTCTGAAATAAAAATCGTTGCTGATCTTGATCAGGGTTTTTGTCCTGCGGTATGCATCGGGAAGGTCGCCAAGCTGATCAATCTGGTCAAAAACCTTTTGAATGGCTGAATGGATTTCCCCGGCAAGCTTTTCAAGGTCCTGAAATACAGGAATGAACGTTTTTTCAAAGAAAAGGGCGTGCATCTGCCTTCCATGGATATCCATTTTGGCGATATCCTCCTGAACAACAGGGTATGGAGGAGCCTCCACGGCGGGCAGATCCGGATCCTGAGGCGGGAGGATGGTGCGCCCTGCATCAGGCTGCGGTTCCATGCCGAGATCAAACGATTCAAAATGGGAGGAGCTGTTCACCAGCAGGAAGGTACCAAGATGCTGCGACAGTGTAAGGACATTGTCAAAAACACGATCGATGTTCTGGTACTCCAAGTCGGGTAAACCGATCAATGTCAGGTCCGAAGCCCCTGATTCCCTGCAGATGACATCTTTAGCCGGCAATCCGTCGGCACTGTTGTCAATGATTTTAATTTCCATGGTGATCCGGTACCGGGTAAGGATCTGTTGCAGGATCTTGTGCAGGCTTTCTGTCCTGGCACGGACATTATTGATGACCATTACCCTGATACGGGCATCTTTCCAGTCACCCTCCGAAGTGAAATGTCGCAGGAGAAAGGTCGAAAAAATAAGGTTTCGGCCCTTGCCGCTCCACCAGACATCGATGGTTTTTTTCTCACCAAATTTTTTCGAAGTATTGTAATTCAATAAAATGCTATTGAAATTACTTTCTTTAAAGCCTTGAATAAGGTGCAAAAACTGCTCCTTATTTTTTGCATTTTTGCTCCACCCCATCAGGATCGTATTGGGTTCAATCCCTGAAAAACCATATACACGGGCAATTTCATCCATGCCCTCATAGATGTTGCGGCACTTATGCTGATGAATGAGGAATTCATCCTTTTTCCCTGACGCGGAAAAATAACGCTGGTCCTTGATCAGTCGTGGCTCCCTGGATTCCACCAGTTCAAAGGCGGAAAACATGCCCAGTCGGCCACTGAAGGCTTTCGCCATTTCAACCAGATGAGGTCTTGCCGTATCCTGCCCGCAAAAAAGAATGATATTGGGCCGCCAGTTACGGGTATTCTCGGAGGATTTTTTCAATCGCCGCAGGCCAGTCCTGACCATTGTAGCCCACACACTGCTCCAGGTATCCCCGGTTTCCAGTACCAGTTGCCTTCTCTTGAGTACGACAAAAAGCAATCCCAGGATGACCACACCAGCGATCATGGCCAGAAAGTCAAGCTGGATCATTACAATAAAACAGGCCACCGATCCCAGAATGCTAACCCAGGCCGGTGTTTTGAAGGATGGCCGGAAATCGGGACTGGTGATTCGTTCAAAGGCAGCGCTCAGGTTCAAAAATCCATAGGTGGTGATGAAAAATATGGAGACGATCCGGGCAATAACATTCAGTTCGCCGATCAGAATACCTGCTTCAGCGATCAGGAAGGTAAGCAAAAGGGCATTGCGTGGTTCATTGGCAACGCCCGCGCCCCTGGAAAAAATACGGGGGGTGATTCGGTCGATGGCGGTGGACTGCAAGATTCTGGGGGCAGCCAGGATACTTCCAAGGGCTGAACTCAACGTGGCACCCCAGATACCGGCGATCACAAGTTCCGGTACCAGGGCTATTTTGAATAAGGCACGGGGATCCGTGGCCAGCAACCCGGCATCCACTTTATAGGAATAAAAAAATGCCAGAATGATGTAAACGACCAATCCAATGATTATGGCCGAAATGGTACCCCTCGGGATCGATCTGTTGGGATTTTTCAGATCACCCGACATGGAAACGCCCGCTTCGAAGCCCGTCACTGCAGGGAAAAAGATACCAAACAGAACCATCAGCGGAATACCAGTGCCCTGTCCGAAAAAATTGGGCGATGAAGGTGCCATGTCATGCCGGCCCATCAGAATCGAGAGCAGCGACAGCCCCATGGCGATCATGATCAGGTACTGGGCTTTGATGGCAAGAGAAGCACTGATGAAGGTAATGATGGTCACCACCAGGAGAATGATACTTCCGGTGATGCGGATGGAGCGGATGTCCATCGGTAAATTGAAGTATCCGAGAAAGCTTTCTGAAAAACCAATCAGGTAGAGGCTCACGGCAAAAGACAATCCGACAAAAAGGGCCAGGCCGAGGGTCCCGCCGATGGGCAGTCCCAGGCTTCGCGAAATGATGTAATAGGTGCCGCCCTCTTTTACTTTCTTATCAGTGGCAATGGAGGATACACTCAGTCCGGTGGTGATGGAGATAAGATGGGCGATGAAAATGATACCCAGTGTGCCGAATAATCCCGCTTCCCCGACAATCATCGGCAGTCTCATATACATAATGACTCCGAGAATGGTCAGGATCGAAGGAGTGAACACCCCTCCAAATGTCCCGAATCGTTTTGCCGTAGTCATAGATGGAAAATTTTCCCCACCAATGAAAAATGATTCCTTCGATGGGCACTTTGACAGTACAATATTAAAAAATTATGTTCTGCATTGCAAGATAATCGAATTTATATAGATTTGCATAAGACAACCATGAAGAATTTCGATCAAGTAGTAGATTGGTTTCATTCGGTATGGAACCTTGAATTGTTCCACCTCGGTGAAAGTATTTTCACCACCAGGACTATCATTCTTCTGATAATTTCTCTTTTTCTGCTTTTGTTTCTGGCGTCAAAGATCCGAAAACTGCTCGTAAAAAAAATATTCCCAAGGTATAACCTCGATGTTGGTGTTAGCCAGGCCATTGCAAACATTGTGCGTTACTTTCTTGTCCTGCTGGGATTGCTGATCATATTCCAGACCACCGGAATCGACCTGAGCGCTCTGGGAATACTGATAGGAGCGCTGGGAATTGGGATCGGATTCGGATTACAAAGTGTCACCAATAATTTTATCAGCGGCATTATCATCCTTTTTGAAAGGCCTGTAAAGGTGGGTGACAGAGTTGAAATTGACGACCTCTCTGGTAATATTGTGAAGATTTCAGCCAGGGCCACCACCATCATCACCAACGACAATATCACCGTCATTGTACCCAATTCTGATTTTATTAATTCAAGGGTCATTAACTGGAGTCATAATGACAGAAATGTCAGGTTGAATTTCCCGGTTGGGGTGTCCTACAAGGAGGATCCCGAAATGATCCGTAAAATCCTGATTCAGGTTGCGGATGAAAATCCGGGTGTTTTGAAAAACCCCAGGCCCGAGGTGCTTTTTGATGAGTTTGCCGATAGCAGCCTCAACTTTATCCTGCGTGTATGGACTTCCGAATACATTGATACACCCATAATTCTGAAAAGCCAGCTATATTATGCCATATTTACCAGGTTCAAGGAAAATGCGATTGAGATCCCCTATCCGCAGCGGGATATCCATTTGAGAACAGGGTTTGAAATGGATTGATGCCAAAGCGATCATCCACGGATACAACGCCTGGTATTTCAAATGAAACAAGCTGTCAACACTGTTGTAACCGATCCTAATTCAATGGATTTAATTCTTTTATATGAAAGAATATGCTTCTTCGTTCATCGGAATGCTTTGGCTGTTATCTGTCTCCTTATCCCTGAACGCCCAGGATCAACAGATCACACCCACACGTGTCATTACCGGTGAATACCTTGGGGAAACCCCGCCATTACGGGATTTGCCGACCCTCACTGAGGCCGACTGGCAACGTATGGTGGAAAAAGCAGAACGAAAATTGCTCAATCCCAAGCTACGGACACGATCATATCCTTTTGCAGCCACAGCGCTTCCCCAGGGCCCGGATCCGGTTTGGCAAAGGCAAGGTGGGGCCGATCGCATTTCCAGGGCCCCAATCCTTAACTTCAACGGGCAGGATTCGCCCTACTACCCTCCTGATGCCAATGGTTCCGTGGGGCCCAACCATTATATGCAAACCATCAATACGGTTTATGCCATCTATGATAAATCCGGAATGCTGGTTGCCGGCCCCTCCGCTTTGAATACGCTTTTCGCAGGCGTCGCCGGATCTACGTGCAACGATGGCGATCCCATCGTCCTGTATGATGAGCAGGCTAACAGATGGCTGGTAGCCGAATTTTCCATTTGCGGCTCAAACGACTACCTGCTGGTAGCTGTGTCAACTACCAGCGATCCAACCGGTACCTGGCACAAATACTCCTTCGATGTTGCCGACATGCCCGATTATCCGAAGTTCGGGATCTGGCGGGATGGATATTACCTGGGCACCAATAATTCGACGGGCAATGACATTTATGTCCTTGAAAGAGATCAAATGCTCATCGGTGGCACGGCTCAGGCTGTTGGTTTCAACAATCCCTGGCGCCCGACCACGATCGACGGTTTCATGTGCGTGCCGCCACTGGATAACGACGGCCCTTTTGCCCCCGAAGGTGAACCGGGCCTGTTCATAACCATCAACGATGATGCGATCGGCGGCGGCAGCGACCAGCTCTGGATCTACGAACTGGATGTTGACTGGACAACGCCTTCCAGCTCCACCTTCACCCGTTCCCAACAAGTGAACGTGGCAGCTTTCGACAGCAATTTCGGCAGCAACTGGGACAACATCAAACAGCTGGGAACCTCGCAGGAACTGGACGCCATTCCCCAGGTGATCATGAATCCACCTCAGTACCGGAATTTCAACACCTATGAGACGATTCTCTGTTGTCATACGGTTGATGTGGATGCCACCGACCACGCCGGGATCCGATGGTATGAACTGCGGAGGGTTTCCGGCGGGGACTGGACGGTGAGGCAGCAGGGGACGTATGCTCCGGACAGTCATTCCCGGTGGATGGGAAGCATTGTGCTGAACGGGCAGAACGAGATCGGCCTGGGATATTCTGTTTCCAGCTCTTCCATCTACCCGGCCATTCGCTACTGCGGACAGTCAGCTGATGGATATGCCACCGCCAGCGGCATCCTCGATGTACCGGAGGAGATCATCCAGGATGGCGTTTATTTTCAGTCATCCTATAACCGCTGGGGTGATTATTCGGGCATGCAGGTTGATCCCACGGATGATGACACTTTCTGGTTCACCTCTGAGTACATCGGGACCGGGGGCGCACGGAAAACCAAAATTGCCAGCTTTATCATCGGCACGATGCCGCTGGCGGCCAATTTTTCAGCAAGCACGACCACACCGCTCCCCGGGGGGACCGTTGCTTTCACGGACCTCTCCACTGGCAGTCCAACTTCCTGGTCCTGGGAGTTTGAGGGTGGCACACCAGCCACCAGCACCCTGGAAAACCCAACAGTGACCTATGACACGATCGGGATCTATGATGTCACCCTGACTGTGAGCGATGGGGATGAAAGCGACACAGAAACCAAGACGAATTACATTCAGGTCGATCTGGCCTATTGTGCTTCAGGTAGCGCTGACTATTCGGATGAATGGATCGCGCAGGTCGCCTTTGGTTCCTTTACCAAAAATTCCGGTGCTGCAGGCTATTCCAATTTCACTTCCGACACCATTCCTGTCAATTCGGGAGAAACTTACAGTATCATCCTGACTCCAGCATATGCAGGCACTGTGTATGCTGAATACTGGAAGATCTGGATCGATTACAATCATGATGGGGACTTTTCGGATTCCGGCGAAGAGGTCTTTACGGCCAGCAATAAAAAAAACGCGGTTACCGGTTCAGTGGCTATTCCTTCTGATTTATCCGTAACCACAAGGATGCGTGTTTCCATGAAGTATGGCAGTGCTCCCGGTTACTGTGAATCGTTCACTTACGGGGAGGTTGAGGATTTTACCATCCTGATCGGTCCTGAAACACCTGCAGACAGTTATGTATACCTGAAGACCTTCCTGCAGGGAGCCTACAACACCGCCACGGACCTGATGCGGACCGACCTGAATGCAGGCAGCTACTTACCCCTCCTTCAACCCTATGCAACCACACCCCTGGCTTACGAAGGCACCGAGTCGGTAACCTCCTTTAACGCCGATGCAGTGGACTGGGTCGTTGTTGAGCTCCGAACGGATACGCTGGCCAGCACCCTGGTGGCACGACAGTCAGCCCTTCTGCTGAGCAATGGGTGGATTGTCGGCACCGATCAGGTCAATCCGCCGTTATTCAATGAGATTGTCCAGGGAAATTCTTATTATGTGGTCATCTATCACCGCAATCACTTTCCGGTGATGACCGCCAGCGCCATTATCCTTCCCAATACCCAGGCCACCAGGTATGACCTGACGGCCTCCGCCGCCAATGCATACAGAACCTCCAACGCGGTCTTCCCCCTTGAAACAGGAGTTTACGGGCAAATAGCCGGGGACGTCAACTGGGATAAACTGTTAAGGTACAGTGGAGCGAACAATGATAAATCCTATGTGTTTGTCCGGATCGGATCGCTGATCCCCTCCCCTGCAATGAACGATATCGTCACCGGTTACTATCCGGAAGACGTGGATATGAATGGAATCATTCGCTACAGCGGTACAGGGAACGATCCGGCGATGATCTTCACCAACATTGATTATTTTACCGACCCGACATACACTACCAGTACCTGGATTAGTGTTGTGCCGGTCAATTACTGATGACTGTGCAATCTTAATGGATCGGTCGGGGTAATTTTCACATTCCGTATAACTGGCATAAACCCCAGGGAGATCCCTGGATCCTTTTTTCTGGCGCAAGCACCGAAGAATTTAACCATTTACCCCTCCCCCGTCGAGGTTGTGACAAAAGGAATTATTATAATAAAAACCGCAAAGACGCAAAGTCCTCATAATCAATATTCTTTTTCTTAGTGGCTTCACGACTTTGCGGTGTAAAATGACTTTTGATACAACCTCGTGCAGGGGTGGGGTACAAAAAAAAACGAAACTCCTAATTATCAGGAGTTTCGTTTTCTGTCGGAGTGGCGAGATTTGAACTCGCGACCTCTTGACCCCCAGTCAAGCGCGCTAACCAGGCTGCGCTACACCCCGGGTGTGGGTGTGGGTGTGGTGGTGCAAAATTAGGATAAATTTGGTTTTTTAGCGCATTTTTGATCAGATATTTGATTTAGAGGCTAAATTTGTTTGGTTTTAACCAATCAAGACCTTATGGATCGACTGAATAAATACCTGATTGCAGGGGCTTCCTGTGTCATTCTGGCGGCCGGGCTGCACCAGATCGCCAGCCTGGTCAACCCGTTCCTGCTGTCACTGTTGCTGGCTTTTGCCATTTTACCCCTGACCAACTGGATGATCAGGATCAAGATCCCGAAGTACGGGGCCGTGGCACTTACGTTCATCCTGGTGCTCGTCGTGGGTACGCTGGTGAGCATCCTTGTCGGAAATTCCATCGTACGCTTCATCAACGATCTGCCGGCTTATGAGGTGAAGGTCAGGGCATTGTACTCAACCGTGAACGAATGGTTCGTTTCGATGGGTATCGATACGTCCAAACTTTGGTCATGGGGCATCTTCGATCCCGCCAGGATCCTGACCCTCGCTTCCTCTACCCTGTCGCGGATCGCCTCGATGTTAAGCGGTTTCTTTTTCATCAGCATACTGGTCGTGGTCTTCCTTTTTGAATTCCTGGTACTGAACAAAAAAATGGCCGGCGGAGCACTCCGCAACCACCTGGTCCTTTCCCGTTTTGGCCCGTTCAGCAACGACATCACCAAATACCTGTCGGTCACGGCCCTCTCAGGGTTCATTTCCTCCCTGGCCGACCTGATCCTGCTCTGGATCCTGGGCATCGAGTATGCCATCCTCTGGGCAGTGCTGGCCTGGTTCCTGAGCTTCATCCCCACCATCGGGTTCATCATTTCCATGATCCCCCCGGCCCTGCTGGCGCTGATCCTTTTCGGCTGGCAGAAGGCCCTGATCCTGATCGCTGGCTATGTCATCATCAATACAATCTCCGACAATGTTGTACGGCCCCTGTTCATGAAGGAGGGACTGAAAATATCCTTTCTCGAATTGTTCATTTCACTGATCTTCTGGACCTTTCTGCTGGGGATCATCGGCGGGATCGTCAGCGTTCCACTTACGATGGCGGTGAAGGAGGTGTTTGCAGCGTTGAGTGATGATCAGAAGACAGAAGACAGCAGTCAGAAGTCGATCCTGGTGGCCAAAACCAAGCGAGGGATCGGTATTGGGAGGAGGAAGGGTAGCCGGTAGCCGGTAGCCTGTAGCCGGTCGGCGGTAGCCGGTAGCCGGTAGCCGGTAGGCGGTTGCCGGTAGCCGGTCGGCGGTCGGCGGTCGGCGGTCGACGGTGGAGCGAAGCGACGTCCCGACGAAAGTCGGGATAAACTCCGCGCCGAGCAAATGACAACAAATAACGCGAGGCCTGAAAGGCCGAGCAAATGACCACAAATAACCATGAATAACCAATCAACCTCCCGCCGGAATTTCCTCAAAACCGCTGCTTTGGGAGCAGCAGGAGTCGGACTGGGTCTCAGGAGCCTGGCAGCGGACCGGTCAGCGACGCCCGGCGAATCGCGGTCACCGAACCGGATCCGCGGTCAGAAAAGCGTGATGGGCCTGGCCTGCGAACCGCTGGAAAAGGTCCGCATCGGTGTCATCGGCCTGGGCATGCGAGGAATGGAGGCCGTGGAACGCCTGCTCTTTGTGGAAGGGGTGGAGATCAGCGCAGTGTGTGATGTGCTGCCCGAACGGGTCGGCAAGGCACAACAGATCGTCACCGATAGGGGAAAACAACAACCGGCAGGATTCGCGGCAGGTGAAAACGACTGGATGAACCTGTGCCAGCTCGAAAACGTCGACCTGGTGTACATCTGTACGCCCTGGGAACTGCATACGCCCAACGCGATCCATGCCATGCAGCAGGGGAAGCATGCCGCCGTGGAGGTTCCGGCCGCCCTGACGCTGAAACAATGCTGGGAACTGGTCGATACGGCCGAACAGACCCGCCGGCACTGCATGATGCTGGAAAACTGCTGCTACGACTTCTTTGAGCTGGCCACCCTAAACATGGCCCGCCAGGGCGTCTTCGGTGAGATCATGCATGCCGAATGTGCATACATCCACGATCTGCGCTGGCTGAAATTCGATAAGGAAAACGGATACCACGCTATGTGGCGCCTGAAACACAGCATGAAACATACGGGAAATCCCTACCCCACCCACGGGCTGGGTCCCGTAGCCCAGATCCTGGGGATCAACCGCAGCGACCGGATGGCGTACCTGACCTCGATGTCGGCCAACCAGCTCGGCATGAGCCTCTACGCTGCCAATACATTTGGCAACGATTCCCCGGAAGCACGTCAGCATTATGAGCTGGGCGACATGAACACAACCCTGGTCAGGACACACCGTGGCAAAACGATCCTGATCCAGCACGACACCACCAGTCCCCGCCCCTACAGCCGCATCCACCTGATCAGCGGCACAAAGGGCATCGCCCAGAAATGGCCCGATCAGCGTATCGCCCTGGAACCTGAATCCCATCAATGGCTGCCTGAAGAAAAAATGGATCAAATGCTGCAGCAATACGAACATCCGCTGGCCCGGAAGGTGGGCGAAAAAGCAAAAGAGGTGGGTGGCCACGGCGGGATGGACTTCATCATGGACTGGCGGCTGATCCACTGCCTGCGCAACGGCCTGCCGCTCGACCAGGATGTGTACGATGCCGCAGCCTGGTCAAGCATCGTGGAATTAAGCGAACGATCGGTCCGAAATCACAGTCAACCGGCCGAAGTGCCCGACTTCACGCGGGGGGAATGGGAATCGCAACTCCCGCTGGGCATCGTGGAATGAATCCATCGCGGGTTCCTGCACTCCTCCCCTGCTGGCAGGGGTGGCGTACATTAAAACGATGATCCTCTTTGATTGCGATATTTCTTGTACTTTTATTGACGGAATCAAGATCATTGATCGAAACCCTTTTTGATGGGGTCATCATCTTTTTTTAGGTTCAATGCATTGATTATGAGAGGAATAAAAAGATACGGGCCATTCACCCTGATCCTCTGGATGTGTGCTGCAGGCGTTCTTGCTCAGCCAACAGATGAATTTCGTCCCGCTTCAGGGACCGAATTCATTGAGTGGGTTACCGACGCCTATGGCAGCGACGACCTGCTGGTTAGCGGAAGCATTTATATACCGTCCAGTCCGTTGATCGACCGCCATCCCTTTTTCGAACGGGAGGAATGGTTCAACGGAACCGTGTATGTCGAGGGCCGCAGGTTCGACCGCCAGGAGATCAGCTATGACCTTACAACGAAAAAAATGATCCTGAACGCCGTGTTCAAAGAGGGCGCCACCGTCAGGATCGTCCTCAACAGCTGGAAGATGGATTCCCTTTACCTGGACGACCATCTTTTCATCAACAACAAACACCTGGCGCTGGGTGAGCAGGATACGGCCTTCTATGAGCTGATCCACAGGAACGGATTCACCTTTGTTTCAGGATATCATAAAGAATACATCCGAAAATACTCCGCTTCCACACCCCACGGTCTGTGGTCGCAGCAGGCATCCCGCCACTATATCCATACCGGCCAGTGGTACCCTGTTTATTCAACGAAATCACTTTTGGCCTTTTTTCCGTCAGGAAAGGACCAGATCAGGCGGTTCTTACATAAGAACCATATCCGGTACCGCAAGGCCACCAGCAGTCAAATCAAGCTTTTACTGGATTATTGCAGTCAATTTTATCCGTCGGCAGAATGAGGAAGCATTTAAAGTACGGATTGATGGGTGGCTTTCTGCTTGGATGGCATTTCTTTGCGATGGCTCAGGTTGATCAGGTCGTGGTGTCAGGGTTTCCGGATGGGATCTCCTGGAATGAATTTGTCGCTGCCGTTGAAAATGCCTATCCTGTCCGTTTTTATTATGATCCTGACAGCCTTCCTGAGGTGACCCTATCCATTGAACAGGATTCTGTTCCGCTGACCGGATTTCTCACGGAATTGTTTTCACCCTATGGGTTCGAAGTGTCCACCGACCGGGCCGGGAATGTTTTCATTTTCAAGGATCGCCGGATCCGGTCCGCCCTGCCGGAGATCTGCCACATTACGCTGTTGCAGGACGCAAAAGATGAGACCTTGCCTGCCGGAAATGAAAGGGAGGCCACTGTCAGCGGATTTCTGGACACCTACCGGGAATTCATTGTCGAGAATGTGATCATCGGTTCGAAGCTCAAGGGATTTGGCAGTACGCAGGCAACGATCCGGGGGAAGGTCACCAACGCAATGGACCATTCGCCGGCCGTGCAGGCCAATGTCTATGTCGAGGAAACACGGAGCCTTGCGGTCACGAATGATTCAGGCCAGTACCAGCTGGTGCTGCCGCTGGGCAAATACACGCTTTCGGTGAGCAGCCTGGGCAGTTTTGATAAAAAGTACAAGCTCACCCTGCTCTCCGACGGGAGACTCGACGTGGTTCTCGACCACCGGGTATATGCCCTGGAGGAGGTGGAGATCACCTCCGACCGGTTCAATCGCGTGAAAGGGACGCAGATGGGGTATGAACGGCTTTCCACCAAAGAGATCAAAGAGATCCCCGTTGTCCTCGGTGAGAAGGACCTGATCAAGGTGGCCCTGCTGCTGCCCGGGATTCAAACGGTCGGGGAAGCCACCAGCGGATTCAATGTCAGGGGAAGCCCCGTTGACCAGAACCTGTTCTATATCAACAGCGTACCCGTTTACAACACCTCTCACGTCTTTGGGTTCTTCTCATCGTTCAATCCCGAAGCAGTCAGTGATTTTTCGATCTATAAAAGCCATATCCCCGTTCAATACGGCGGAAGACTCTCTTCCATCTTCTCCGTTGCCAGCCGGCAGGGGGACCTGAAAAAATTCTCCTTCAGGGGCGGCATCAGCCCGGTAGCTGCCCGCCTGCTGGTGGAGGGCCCCTTCAAAGAGGATAAAAGCAGCTATATGCTGGCCGTTAGAAGTACTTACTCCGACTGGGTGCTGAATCTGATCAAGGAGCCGGACATCCACAACAGCAGTGCCTTTTTTGCAGATGGCATCGCCAATCTGACCTTCCGCCTGGACGACCGCAACAGGATCGATTTTTTCTCGTACGGGAGCTACGACGATGCACAGATCGCCACACTCTCCGCCTATACCTACGGGAATGCCGGCGCCTCCCTTGCGTGGAACAATCAGTTCGGGCAAAGGCATTCCGCTGCACTGTCGCTGATCTATAACCGGTACAGGCTTGGCGAGAAGAATACCGAATATGCGATGGAAGCCTATGAACGATCCTTCACCCTCGGGCATTACGAACTCAGATCCTCCGTTACGCTCAGGCCTTCGTTAAACCACACAGTCGATGTGGGATTGAATTCGATCCTTTATCAGGCAGCCAGGGGCGACCTGCTGCCTTATGGCGATGCCTCCACGCTGATCCCGGAAAGTTATGAGCCGGAAAAGGGCATCGAAACGGCCATCTATGCCGGCGATGAATGGAAAGCAGCGCCCAAGCTGATCCTGAACGGCGGTCTGCGTTACACGGTTTACACCTACCTCGGCCCAAAGACCGTCTTTACCTACAAGCCAGGGTACCCGGTTGAGGCCATTAACCTGACCGATACGCTGCATTACGGAAACAATGCACTCATCAAGACCTACAACGGTCTGGATTACCGGCTGGGCGCAACCTACCTGCTGACCGGCCATCTGTCGGTCAAAGCCAGCTACAACCGGCTTCACCAGTACCTTTTCATGCTCTCCAACACCATTGCCATCTCCCCGACCGATATCTGGAAGCTCTGCGACTATCATATCAAACCGCTGACGGGCGACCAGTACACCCTGGGATTGTACTCCTCACTGCTGGGTGAGATGTTCGAGGTTTCGCTCGAAGGATACTACAAGAACATCCGTAACCTTGTGGAATACAAGGACGGAGCCGATCTGACCGAAGCAGATCTGATCGAGACCGAGTTGATCCAGGGAGACCTGGACTCCTACGGGATTGAATTCATGCTGAAAAAATCCTATGGAAAACTCAACGGCTGGGTCAATTATACCTGGTCGAGGGCGCTGGTGCAGGCGAACAACCCGGTGACCGGGGAGATGAACAACTTTGGCGAAGTTTATCCGGCCAACTTCGACAAGCCTCACTCGGCCAATCTGGTGCTCAACTACCGCATTACAAAACGCCTGAGTTTCTCATCAAACATTGTGTATTCGACAGGAAGACCGGTGACCTATCCCACTGCGGTCTATTACCTCAACGAAACGCAGATCACCCACTATTCAAGGCGTAACGAGTACCGCATCCCTGATTATTTCAGGGTGGATCTGTCGATGAACATAGAGGGGAACCTGAAGGCCAGGAAGCTGCTCCACGGTTCCTTTTCATTTTCAGTCTATAATCTCACCGGAAGAAATAATGCCTATTCGGTATATTTTACGACCGAAACGGGCATGATCAAGGCTTACCGCCTGTCCATCTTCGGGGTACCCATTTTTTCGGTCAGTTATAATTTCAAGCTGGGCAACTATGACAGTTAAAAACATCCTGATCGTTTTCCTGTGCCTGATCCTGGTCACTGCCTGCATTGATGAATACTGGCCGGATATCAGCGATTACGAGCCGCTGATGGTCGTCGACGGGACCCTGACGAACGGAACCGGACCGTATGCTGTCAGGTTGTCGGTGACATCCGACGTAAATCATCCGAAATATGAACCTTTACCAGCCTGTACGGTCACCATTGAGGATGATGCCGGGAACATTGAATCGCTCACCGAGACCGAACCGGGTCTGTACGTCACTGTATCGGAAAATTTCAGGGGGGTCGTTGGACGGCAATACAGAATCTGGATCATCACTCCGGAGAGCAAGACCTACTCCTCCCCTTTTCAGAGGCTTCTGGCCCCGGTCGGCATCGATACGGTTTACACGGAAGTTGAGTATCGCGAAATCCCTGATTTGAACCATGACCTGGCCGGATTACAGTTCTACCTGGATACCTACCGGGCGGAAAATGACTCGAACTACTATCTGTGGAAGCTCGAGGAAACGTTTCTGTTCCATACCGACTTTTTCATTGATTATCTTTATATGGGGTACTGGGAGCAATTCAGCAACAGGGACTCGGTGCACACCTGCTGGACCACGCAGAACGTCTATGAATTTTTCACCGCCCACACGCTCAACCTGACGAACCCCACTCTCATCCGTTATCCGTTGCATTATGTGGATACGGAATCCCGTCGCCTGCAGGTCAAATACAGCCTGCTTGTCCATCAGTACACCATTGACGCCGACGCCCATTCCTTTTACGATCAGGTCAGGAACCTGATGGTGGATGCCGGAAAGCTTTATACAAAACAACCCTACCAGATAAGAGGCAATGTCAGCAACGACGATGACCCCGGCGAGCCCGTCCTGGGCTATTTCCTGGTCGGAGGACTCGACTCCATACGGATCTTTGTCAAGCGGCCCCTGGACGTTCCGTTTTACTACCCGGTCTGTGAGCTGATCACCGACATGCGGTCCCTGTACTTCATGCCACGATCCTACTGGCCGATCTATGTGACCGAGAACGCGCAGGGCCAGCGGGGATACGCTTCCGATGCATGCTTTGACTGTACATTGAACGGCGGGGTTCTTGAAGAACCTGATTTCTGGGAATGAAAAAGATGCAAAACAGGATCATCATACTGCTTTGGGGACTTTTAGGATCATTATGGGTTCCCCCGGAACTGACGGCCCAGGGTGCCTGGATCCCCGGACCGTTTCCCCCGGGTACGCTCCCCCTGGAGCGGATCGTGCTGCAGACCGACCGGGATCTCTACATCTCCGGTGAGGACATCTGGTTCACGGCAACCTGTTCGCTGACCAATGCAGGAGCAATGAAGCAGATGAGCCAGGTTGTGTATGTCGAGCTGTTCAACAGCCAGCACGAGGTCCTTTTACGGGAAAAATTCCCGATGCGCGACAGGGTGGCTTCCGGGCGCCTGGAGATCCCTGCAGAGGCCGCCACAGATGCCTGCCTGCTGAGAGCCTACACAAACTATCAGCGGAACTTCCCGCCGGAAAGCTTTGCGATGAAATGCCTGACGATCATCAACCCCGACATACCCTACGAATATAAGCTCGAGCCGGCCGATGAGATCATCATCATACCCGAAGGGGGCAGTCTGGTTTCAGGATGCCCATCCAGGATCGCAGTACGGGTTGAGACCGGCGGGCCGGGGACAAAGCTGAGGGCGCTGCTGACCGACCAGCGGGGGCGAACGGTTGCCCCGGTCAGAATGTTTCCCGGCGGGCTGGGCGTCTGCGAATTCACGCCGGTGGATTCGCTCAGCTACGCCCTCAGGATCATTCGAAAGGAAGGCGATACGATCACCGGGCCGCTGCCCCCGGCAGAACGTACAGGTTTCTCCCCATCCCTGAGACATACCCCGGAAGGATTGGTATACCAGGCGGGCGGAGTGCTTCCTGAAAGCGATTACAAAGGCGACAGCCTCATCCTCTGTGTGAAGTCGGCCGAGATGATCACCCTGGATGAGATACGCTTAAAACGGTCTCAAATGCCGCTACGTTTGGTTATTCCATACCCGGATTTATACCGGGGGATGATCTACCTGGTCCTGAAAGAATCAACAGGTGAAATCCTGCACGTTTTGCCGGCATTCATCCCGCCTGCAAAGGCCCAATCGCTGACGGTTGAAACAGAGCGGTCCGTCTATTCCTGCAGGGAGGAGGCGACGGTCAGCATCCAGGCTCCCGGAACGAAGGATGAGCCCATCAGGCTTACGGTTGCGGTCGTCAAGCAGGGTCTGGAAAGGACGTCCGGTTCGCAGCTGGATGGTTCTTCCATACGGAACCCATTCCTGATCCATTCACTTTCAGGTCAGGTTGAGATTTGGGATGATAAGCTGACAGAGCAGGCCGATCTGTGCATGATCCTTTACACACCGCGTGTCAATACGCTTCTTTTCCGGTCAGGACTGGCAGCAATGGAGCGCGGCGGACTGAATTTTCTGCCTGATATCCGGGATGTCAGCCTCAGCGGCCAGGTGACCAGCAAAAAGACGAAGGAAGGAGCTCCGGCTGCGCAGGTCATTTTAAGTGTACTGGGCCAGTCGCAGTTGCATATGGCCAGAACCGACCCCCACGGGCGGTTCGTTTTTCCCCTGAACAACCTCACCGGGGAGCAGCATATCCTCCTGGCGCCGCATGCACAAAAGGATCATAACGTGGAGATCCTCGTTCACCAGGATTTTTCCGGTCAGTTCCCCGATCAACTTGACCTGGTCCCGGTACTGGATTCATCCTTGAGGGACAAGATCGAAGAAACGTGGATCAATGCGCAGGTCACCCGGTTCAATCCTCCCCTTTTGCCGGAGGTGTCACCAGGGGCGGCGGCCGACATTCTGTTCGCAGAGGAACGGGTGAAGGTGGTCCTGTCGGATTACATCGGGATGACGAGCCTTTATGAGGTATTCTGGGAGATCGTGCCGTTTGTCCAGATCCGGAAAAAGAAGGATCATTACCAGGTGCAGATCACCAACGACCGGTTGGAGGTGTACGAGGATCCCCTGGTTTTGCTCGACAACGTGCCGGTGAGCAGCGTTGATGAGCTGCTCAAGGTCCCTCCTGCCCTGGTTGACCGCATCGAGGTGATCAATCACCCTTACATCCACGGTGATTTTGTGCTGAACGGTGCGCTGATGGTTTACACGATTACCGAAAATTTCGCCGGAAGTTCCTTCCCCGCAGGATCCGTATTTCTGGATTATCAGACGATCACGCCACCGGCCGACTTTCCTGTATATGACTATTCAACAGAGAAACAAAAGACCGGCCGCATGCCCGATTTCCGCAACGTGCTGCACTGGGATCCCGGTCTGGTGCTGCGCAAGCACAAGGCAGCTTTTACATTTTACACTTCCGATCATTGCGGGGATTATGACGTTGTGGTCAGGGGGATGGGGAGCGACGGGAAGTGTTACTCTGGGAAAAGTATCTTTCGGGTCACGCAGGACCGTTAAAAAGTCTCAAATCACAGGGTAACAAATCCCGGCTTTTCGGGATTAACAGATATAGAGCCTGGCTTTTACCCTAAACCATACTTACCCCGCTCTTCAGAGCGGAGACGACAGAACGCACCAGGCATACTTACCCCGCTCCTCAGAGCGGAGACGACAGAACGCAGCAGGCATACTTACCCCGCTCCTCAGAGCGGAGACGACAGAACGCAGCAGGCATACTTACCCCGCTCCTCAGAGCGGAGACGACAGAACGCAGCAGGCATACTTACCCCGCTCTTCAGAGCGGGGGCTTGAAACCACAGCGTAAACCTGGGCTTTAGCCCTAAACCTAACTTACCCCGCGCTTTAGCGCGGGGACTCAGAAAACGCACTACGACTTACTTACCCCGCTCTTCAGAGCGGGGTCCAAAGACGACAACGTTTAACCCGGGCTTTAGCCCTAAACCTTAAGTTCACTATGGGATACACTAAACTCTGGGTCCACCTGGTCTGGACCACCAAAAACCGTAAACCCCTCCTTCAAAAGGAGCTTCGTCAGGTCATCTTCAATCATATCCGGGAAAATGCTACCACAAAGGGTATTTATATTGATTCCATTAATGGTCATCTCGAACACGTCCACTGCCTGATATCAATGAAACCCTGTCAAAACATTGAAGAAATTATCAGGTTGCTCAAAGGAGAATCATCCTATTGGATCAACAAAAACAAAATTCTGTCCTTCAACTTTGAATGGCAAACCGAATATTTTGCGGTATCGGTAAGTGAATCGGCAGTTAACCGGGTAAGAAGGTATATTAAGAACCAGGAGGAGCATCACAGGAAAAAGACGTTTACTGAGGAATATCAGGAGTTTATGAAAAAATACCGGTTTAACACGCTTGTTTCGGGCTAAAGCCCGGGGAGTGGAGGGAAAAGCGTCAGACCCCGCTCTGAAGAGCGGGGTAAGTATACGCTTGTTTCGGGCTAAAGCCCGGGGAGTGGAGGGAAAAGCGTCAGACCCCGCTCTGAAGAGCGGGGTAAGTAATAGACGTCTTGTGTTTTATTTACCTAAAACTTACCTGATTCTATTCTTCGCAGTTATGCATTAAATAAGAAACAGAAGGAGCCATTCGCCCCCTAAAATCCCTCGTTTACCGATTTTCGCTACCGTACTGTCATTCTTCGGATTAGTTTTGCAGAGAAAATACGTGCGACTAATATCATTGAACAACGAATAACGAAGAATCACAACGAATGACGCGAAGCACGAAGTGCTGAGCAAATGACAAGAAATAGAAGCCTGAAGCTCAACTGACTACGAATGACAATGAATGACGCGAGGCGCGAAGCGCCGAGCAAATGACAATGAATAACCACTAAAAACCCTTTTTCATGGAAACATCAGAACAAAAACAAATGCGCCCGGGACTGAAAAGCAAGTCCCTGGTTTTCGGGATCCTGGTACTGGCCCTGGGGCTCTTCTGGCTGGCGTACAACTTCGGAATGATCAGCGACAGCGTCTGGGACCACATCATCTCCTGGCCGATGCTGCTCATCGCCATCGGACTGATCAACCTCTTTAACGGACACGGCAGGGGATTCGGAACCATCCTGATCCTGATCGGGGGATTCTTTCTCCTGGACGATGTGTTTGAGTGGCCTATCACCTTCACCAAGATCTTCTGGCCCTCACTGCTGATCCTCGTCGGATTGTTCCTCCTGCTGGGCAGCAAAAAGCTGTTCAGGAAAGACTTTGGGGTTGTGCGGGAAGGAGATGACTTCATAGAAGAAATATCGGTCTTCAGCGGTGCGGATAAGGTCATTCAGTCCAGATCGTTCCGGGGAGGCAGAATCATTGCCGTGTTTGGCGGATCCAACATCAATCTCACCCAGGCAGAAATGCAGCCAGGCACCCATTTGATGGAAATGGTCTGCGTTTTCGGGGGCTCTACCCTGATCGTCCCGCCCGACTGGAACGTAAAAGTGGAGGTATTCAGTATCTTTGGAGGTTTTGAAGATAAAAGGATGATCGGACAGATCGATTACAGCAAGACGCTTCTCCTCAAGGGCGTGGCCATTTTTGGCGGCGGAGAAGTTAAAACCTCCCGGTAATTATGCTGGAAAAAATAAAGACAAACCGGTTTCCCATCATTTACGGACTCCTGTGGACGACGATCATCGTGGTCCACTATGTCCTGTTAAGATCGGGATATGGATTTCGCCCGGCCATCGCCTGGGGCGACAGCCTGGTCTTCAACCTGCTGTTTGCCGTCCTGGGGATGGGACTGTGGTTTATGGTCCGCTTCAGCGACCTTCACAAGAAATCGTTCCCCGAACTGCTCTTTTACCACCTGACGAGCGCAACGGGAATCCTGTTCATCTGGACAGGCATTTCCTTCCTCATCCTGAAAAACAACTTTCCCGGCGATTCACCTTATCTTTTATTCCTGTCAGAATCATTGACAATTCGTATATTTTTAGGCATATTGTATTATACATTGTTAACGACAACCTATTATCTCGTGATCAATTTCAGAGAGTTACAGGAAAACAGGGAGAAAGAAAGCCAGTTGAAAACCCTGCTGAAGGAAGCGGAGCTGAACCTGTTGCGCTCGCAGATCCGTCCCCATTTCCTTTTTAACAGCCTGAACTCGATCAGTTCACTGACGATGACCGATCCTGCAAAAGCGCAGGAAATGGTGATCAAACTGTCGTCCTTTATGCGCTATTCGCTCGAAACAAAGGATAATACGATGAGTACGCTTTCCGCCCTGAACCAAACCGGTACCACTTCCTGAAATAAAATGATGCCACCAAAAGTGGAGAAAATGCGTAGACGTAAAAAAACACGTCCATGCGCACTTTTATATGCAG